>ERZ779673.258-NODE-258-length-26000-cov-2.934862_pt1 | contig 26000 bp, 15 predicted proteins | sample MGYA00511956_ERZ779673 | MGnify/ENA primary metagenome ERZ779673 (study PRJEB29588, sample SAMEA2152065) | human gut metagenome | biome: human gut; feature: human-associated habitat; material: faeces | place: Denmark | collected 2008/2010 ... | reverse complement strand
CCGGCATCCACAGCCTTCTCCACCGCGCGCCACTCCGCCTGGAAATCCGTGTAATCCGCAGAATCGCGCAAATGATCGTTCAGCCCCCCCTTTACCGCAACACCTTCTCCCTGCATCAGGGCTGCAACGGCGGCCAGCTCCACGGCACACTGTTCATCTTGGCCGGCCACCATCAGACGGGCCAGCCGGGGCGGCAGGGGAAAAGCGGTCATCCTTTTTCCCGTATCCGTCAGGCTTCCATCCTCTTCCGTCGCACCCAGGGCAGCCAACAAATTCACGGCCCGCTGCATCACCAGGGGGGCAGGAACATCCAGCCAACGGAAATTTTCCGGTACGGTGACGCCCCAGGCAGCCAAATTCAAAACGGCTCCGGCCAGATCCACCCGGAAACATTCGGGCGGGTCAAAATCCTCCTTCCGGGCCTGTTCCGCCTCACTCCACAGCCGGAAACAGCGCCCCGGAGCCACGCGCCCGGCACGGCCCGCGCGCTGAGCGGCGGACGCCTTGGAAATCTTCACCAGATGCAGCGTATCCATCCCCCGGTACGGATCCCATCCGGACCGGCGGACCCGCCCGGAATCAACCACCGTACGCACTCCCTCAATCGTCAGGGAAGTTTCCGCCACATTAGTGGAAACAATGACACGGGGGATATCCCCCCGCTCCACGGCGCAATTCTGCTGCTCCGGCGCCAGAGACCCGTAAAGGGGAAAAACGTCCCGGCCGCTCATCCACGGCTTTCCTGCCAGCAACTCCACCGTTTTCCGTATCTCATACACGCCCGGCATAAATACCAGCACATCCCCGCAGTCATCCTCCCTCACCGCCTCCCGCACAACATCCGCCGCCTGCTCCCATATGGGGGGAGGAGCCACCCTGCCGCGTCCGTCACTGACCAAGCGGGGAGCCCGGTAAACGACTTCCACGGGATACTGCCTGCCTTGCGCTTCCAGAACCCGGCAGGAACCTCCCATATATTCCCGCAGCCCTGATATCTCCAGTGTGGCGGACATCACGACCACGGCCAGATCCCGGCGCGGCCCTTCCTGCAGATCCAGCACACGCCCCAGGGATAAATCCCCGGAAAGGCTGCGTTCATGGAACTCATCAAACACCACGGCGCTCACCCCTTCCAGGGAGGGCCGTTCCGTCAGCCAGCGCTCCAACATGCCGTCCGTCACGTACGCGATACGGGTGCGGGAGGAAATGTACCGTTCAAAACGCACCGCATACCCCACTTCTTTTCCCAGCTCCACCCCGCGCAGCCGGGCCACATGCCGCGCCAGCAGGCGAGCGGCCATCCGCCGGGGCTGTACAACGACAATCAGGCCACGGTCTCCCAGACCGGCGTCATCCATCATCGGAGGAACGCCGGTGGACTTGCCGGAGCCGGTAGGAGCTTTCAACAAAATGCGCGGAGAAGGAACCCGCAGAGCCTCCATCAATTCTCCGCGGATTTCCTCAATGGGAAGAGAAGAAAAAACCATAACGGGTTACAGGGAATCCGTTCGTGCCGGGGACATTCAGCCGATGCAGGCCAGCAGAAACCAGAAAAACGGCACGGTAAAGGAAGGGCTGTCAATCAAATCAAAAATTCCTCCTATCCCCGGCAGCAGGGAACCGGAATCCTTGATGGCCAGGCTGCGTTTAACCAGGGACCCGGCCAGATCCCCGTAAACGGAAAGCAGGAAAATGAGGGATGTGCATCCCATCAGTACCAATACCTGGGTTATGGACAAGACGGAAATTCCGAACATCGGGAAAACCAGCCCTATGGCCGCCGCATTCGTCAGCACCCAGGAACCGAGGAGGCCCTCCCACGTTTTCTTGGGGCTGATGTGGGGAATGAGCCTGCGGGAAAAAAGGCGGCCGCCCAGCAGGAACCCGCTCACGTAGGCAAAAATGTCCGCCATCTTCGTTACCAGAACGACCCACAGCACACACATGACAATGGCCGGATAAACATACCCCGCCCTCATATACGCCAGATGCAGGGCCAGAATGGCAAAAGAGAACAGCCAGACGGGATAAATAAAGGAAAGCAGCGTAGTACCCACGGAACGGAGAGCCCTGCTTCCATCCACCGGGTACTTCATCTCACGGATGAAGGCAACCACTACCAGGAGGACCGGAGCGGCAAGCGCCACCAGAAGAGGAAGGGGGATGAGGAAAGAAACCTGTTCCGCAAGGGCGCTTTCCCGGAATTTAGTGATGCAGCATGACCAGGACAGCAATACGGGGTACGCCACTCCGAAAAGAAAGCTCAAGTTCGGCTGGGAGGCTTTTCCGGAACGCAGCAGCATGTGCCGCCATTCCCAAGCGGCCAAAATACAGAAAATGCAGACCAGACCGTAATACCCAAGTTCGCAGTCCCACCACAAAGCCCCGGCCAGCAACCCAAGCAAAACCACGGTGCTGAATGAACGCTGCACCAGAACACCCATCTTGCTTCCGGAAAAACTCTTGTCCCGATTCGGTATGCTCATCATCACGCGAAGTGTACAGAAAACCGTTGCAACCTCAATCCTGAAATGCTTCCTTTCCTGCGGCGTCTCTTCGGAAAACGTCCGTTCTCCCCATCCTCACCCTCTCCGCTGCAAACAGGAAAGCAGTCATCCCGCCACTTTTCCCTCTCCGGGAAGGATGCAGCAACGGAAAACCAAAGAAAGCACGCAACAACAAAAAGCGGAAAAAACATCCGTAAAATGAAATCCATTTCCATGCAGCTCCAATATGACAAATGCCGGACTTCCGCACAAAATTTCAAACTTTATGGTGGATTTATCCACCCATGAATTCTCTTCTTTCCTCCCCCTGCCGCCGCCGGATATTTCCGGATGAACCGGCTTCCATTTACTCTTGTCCTCTTCCGGAAACAAGGAGAGCAAAATAGCGTCATGTGGACGTTTTATAAGATAGACAATCACCTGCAAATCAGTAACACTTACATCCCGGCGTCAGCTTTTTCCCCAAATGGAAAAAAACGCACCCTTTTCCGTTATGAACATGCACTCATTCCGTTGGATTAGACTCACCGCATTCTCGGCCCTAGCCGCAGCCGCCATTACTTCCTGCGCCTCTGCGGCTACGGACTTCAACCAGGTGGGCAAGCAAATGTCCCTGCTGCTCCAGAATTTCCACTTCTCCCGCAAAGAATTCAGCGATGAACTATCCGCCAAATTCCTGGAAACCTACCTGCGCAAGGTAGACCCCAACAAAATATTCTTCACCCAGCAGGACGTAGACGCCCTCAAAAGAAAATACGGTAAGGAGCTGGACGACTACCTTATGTCCGGCCAGATGATGGATGCGGCCCAGGCCATGCACTCCCTTTACCGCCAGCGCGCCATGCAGCGCATCTCCTATGCGCGGGATTTGCTGAAAAAGGGAGGCTTCACCTTTGACAAAGACAAGTCTATCGAACGTTCCCGCCGCAAAACAGCCGCGTGGCCCAAGGATGAGGCGGAAATGCAGCAGGTCTGGAAAGACATGGTGGAGGAACAGCTCCTGTCCGAAATCCTGCGCCGTGAAACCGTAGCGCGCCTGGCCAAGGAACAGAACAAGCCCGATCCCCTGGCCAATGAGAAACCAGCGGAGGAAAAACTGCTTATGCGTTATGAACGCATTCAGCGCAATATTCAGGAAACGGATCTGGAAGACGTAGCGGAAACACTGCTCAGCGCCGTAGCCTTGACGTATGACCCGCATACGGATTACATGGGTGCGCGCCAGGTGGACCGTTTCAAAATCTCCATGGGTACGGAACTCACCGGCATCGGCGCCCTGTTGGGCAGTGAAGACGACGGTTCCACCAAAATTACCGGTATCGTTGTGGGAGGACCGGCTGACAAATCCGGAGAATTGAAGCTGAACGACCGCATCGTTGCCATTGACTCCGACAACTCCGGAGAAATGGTGGATATCCTGTTCATGAAGCTGGACAAAGTGGTGGATATGATCCGCGGAGCCGAAAATACCCAGATGCGCCTGAAAGTAGAGCCGGCAGACGCCCCCGGACAGGCCAAAATCATTACGCTGACCCGCTCCAAGGTACCTCTGAAGGATGAACTTGCCAAAGGTGAAATCATTGAACTTACCGGAGCTCCGGAAGGCAGGAACCGCATTGGCGTGCTGAGCCTTCCCTCCTTCTACGCAGACATGGAAGGCGGAGACCGCCGCTGTGCCAAGGATGTCAAAAAAATCCTGGAACGGATGAACAAGGAAAATGTGGATGGCCTGGTAATTGACCTGCGCAGCAACGGCGGCGGTTCCCTGGAGGAAGTGCGCCTGATGACGGGCTTCTTTACCGGAAACGGCCCCGTGGTGCAAATCAAGGACACCCGCGGCAACGTGGATATCAAATCCGCTCACAACCGCCAGAAACTCTTCAATGGCCCCATTGTGGTGCTCATTAATAAACTCAGCGCATCCGCCTCTGAAATTCTGGCCGCGGCCCTTCAGGATTACGGCCGCGCCGTGATTGTGGGGGATGAATCCACCTTCGGGAAGGGGTCTGTGCAGCAGCCTGTGGACATCGGCCAATACCTGCCTTTCTTCGCGGCCAGAGACCGTGCGGGCCTGCTGAAAGTCACTACCCAGAAATTTTACCGTGTGGCGGGCGGCTCCACCCAGCTCAAAGGCGTGGAAAGCGATATCCAGCTTCCCACCGCTACGGCGGCATTCGAGCTGGGAGAAGACATTCTGGACTACGCGATGCCCTATGACCAGATTACGCCCTGCACCAACTACAAAAAGGACTCCTCCATCGCGGCCATGCTGCCCGTGCTGAAAGATGCCAGCGCGAAGCGCGTGGAAAAAGACCGCGATCTCCAGATTGCCAGGGAAGATATCGCCATGATGAAACAGCGCATCAAGGACAACAAGCTTTCCCTGAACAAGAAAATCCGGGAACAGGAAAACTCCGCCCTGGAAGAACGCCGCAAATCCATCAACAAGGAACGCAAAATCCGCTTCGCGGAAATGGCCAAGGAAGACGCTACCAAATACAAAATTTACCGCCTGACGCTGGACGACGTCAACGCCAAGGAGCTGCCCCTGGCGGATCCGGAAAAAGACAATGAACAATTCATGCACCTGGCGGAAGACCCCACGGCAGAACTGGACGACTCCCCGGAATACCCCTCCGGTCTTGATCCGGAACTCCGTGAAGGCATCAACATCGTCCAGGATATGCTGAAGCTGGAATCCTCCGGAAAATAACGGCTCGCTCCTCGCGAACCTCCTTGCCGCCCCGGCCCCATTCAGGGGACCGGGGTTCTTTTTCACGGAGGCAATTCCGGGAGCCGTGCCTCCCGAACAGCCCGAAATGAATCCGGGGCTTGCCAGCCGGAGGGAAATAAGGCAGTATTTTTGCCCGTCAGCAATGAGCACCACCATGAATACGACATACAAAATTGCCATCGGCGCGGATCACGCCGGAGTCGATCTCAAGGAAACCGTAGCAGAACTCCTCAAGGCATGGGGTCATGAAGTGACCGACATGGGAACCATGACCAAAAATTCCTGTGATTATTCCGACTATGCCAATGCAGTCGCAAGCAGCATTGCTGACGGCACCAACGACCGCGGCATCCTTATCTGCCGGTCCGGCATCGGCATGAGCATTGCCGCCAACCGCTGGGTAGGCGTCCGCGCCGCCCTCTGCCGCACGGCCCCTGCTGCGGCCCTCTCCCGCCAGCACAATGATTCCAACCTGCTCTGCCTGGCTTCCGCCTATGTGGACAATGAAAGTGTGGAAGATGTCCTGGACGCCTGGCTGCATGCTGACTTTGAAGGCGGGCGCCATGAACGCCGCGTCGTCAAATCCTCCGGCAGCCCCCTGCAATGGACGGATCCGGAACTGGCGGCCCTCATTCAGGAAGAAGGACGCCGGGAAAGCAACAACATTGAACTGATTGCCTCTGAAAACTTCACTTCCCCCTCCGTCCGGGAAGCCCAGGGCTCCCTGCTGACCAACAAATACGCGGAAGGCTATCCCGGCAAACGCTGGTATGGCGGCTGCGAGGTGGTGGACAAAGTGGAACAGATCGCCATTGACCGCGTACTGGAAATTTTCGGCGGGGATCATGCCAATGTGCAGCCCCACTCCGGTTCCCAGGCCAATCTGGCGGCCTATGCCGCCCTTTTGCAGGCGGGGGACACGCTGGTGGGCATGGATCTCTCCGGCGGCGGCCACCTCACCCACGGTCACCGGGCCAACTTCTCCGGCAAACTGTACAATGTGGTTCACTACGGCGTATCCCAGGAAACGGAAGCTATTGACTATGATGCTTTGGAAAAACTGGCTCTGGAGGTAAAGCCGCAAATGATCACGGCGGGAGCAAGCGCCTACTCACGCACAATCGACTTTGAACGCATGGGACAGATTGCCAGGGCCTGCGGTGCCTACCTGTTCGTGGACATGGCCCACATCGCGGGCCTGGTGGCAGGGGGGCAGCACCCGAATCCGGTTCCCTATGCGGACTTCGTCTCCTCCACCACGCATAAATCCCTGCGCGGCCCCCGCGGCGGCTTCGTCATCTGCAAGGAGGAATACGCCAAAAAACTGGATGCCGCCGTCTTCCCCGGAATGCAGGGAGGTCCCCTCATGCACATCATTGCCGCTAAGGCGGCCTGTTTCGGGGAAGCTCTGAAGCCCGAATTCAAGGACTATGCGGCCCAGGTTGTCAAAAACGCCAAGGCCATGTCGGCCAAAATGGCAGAACTCGGCTTCCGCGTCGTCTCCAACGGTACGGACAACCACGTCTTCATGGTAGACCTCCGCAACAAGGGCATTAACGGCGCAGACGCGCAGGAAGCCCTGGACCGCGTAGGCATCACCGTAAACAAGAACGCCATCCCGTTTGACACGGGCTCTCCCATGAAACCCTCCGGCATCCGCATCGGCACGCCTGCCGTAACCACTCGCGGCATGAAAGAAAAAGACGTGGAACAGGTGGCCGAATTCATTGCCCGTGCGCTGGCCTTGTACGTAGGTGACCAGGTATGCCCGAATCCGGACGGCTTCTCCCAGCTTAAGGAAGAAGTTTCCGCGTTTAACCGCAACTTCCGCCTGCCTCATTAACATCTCCTGCGCATAAACGCTTTTCAGGCCGTTCCGCCGTTTCCGCGGAACGGCCTTTTAATTAAAAATCCGTATTCACGGTCTCCCAATACGGACGGCCAAGACGCCCGCAACAAAAAAACTCTTCGTCAAGGAATAGCCAGGAATTGTCCAAACTGCGCTTTCCCTCTCCTATATTGCGGACAAACCGGTTTGGAAATTAACAATCATTATTCATCCTCACGTCCTCGCTGGAACATTTGCCCTCTTCCCGGCCCAACCGGAAAACAAAGGTAGCGGCAGGTTGGGAATAATGGAACTGATGGCTTGCACGGGTTGCCCCTCCATCCGCAATTAAAATAATCTTAAAACCTTCATTGGAAAACCGGATATTTTTTTCATCCCAATATCCATAACCGGACATAACAGAATATCTTCCTATTTCTCTAAATGAACCGTCCTGCTGGCGCAGAAAAGCTTTAAATTCATAACTGTTGAAATTGGCGCCCCTAGGCGTTCTCCACACTAAAGCGGCTTCATGGTCCGCCTGCCAGATTACTTTGTTATCCGGATTGTCCCGGAAACAGTTTTCCAGAAAAGCCATCTCCTGCTTGTGAAAACGCAAGGCGGCGCCATCTACCGGAGGATGATCGACAAGAGGAGAAGGCGCACCAGAAGCCACAACAAGGGGAACCGTGCAGCAAGAGAAAAAAAACGTTTTCAAGGAGGCATTCATCTTCCGGATATTACTTCATCAAAAAGACGGCTCAAGTCTCAATCACCTGATCCGCCTGATGATGCTTCAGAATGATTTATCTATCCAAAGGGCCACCGGGCCAGACAGACAAATTATCCCATCCGTCTGGTTTGACGGTGCAGGTCCGGTACTGTTTTTCAGTCAAAAAGTCAGTTCCTCCAATAGTAACATGAGGCTTGGGAGTAGTGCCTGCCGTTCTAAATCCATCATAAGGAACGGTTACGCCACCGCTCAGAACCTCAAGAAGCGCCTTTCTGGCTTCTTCCGGTTTTTCACAACTCAGCCTGTCAATATCCCTGTACTTCTCCCCTTCAACCTTGGCATATTGCTGATTTGTTACAGATGCCCAATTAGGATTCTTACCGTCTTTGATTTCTCCAAATTCCGTCAACATACTCAACAATGGATTTCGATAGGCATTCCCTTTCGTGTTGCCGAGACGATTCAACATCACCAATGCAATCGCCCTCATCTCGGCACCCTTCGTATCGGCTTCCGCATAGATGGCTCACACCATTAGAGAGTCAGAACATCGTCTCCGTCGATGCGGAAATAATGCCGTTCTGCTTTTTCTACTCTAATGTATCTTTTCCAGGTGTCAGTACGATCTTCTACATTCTGCTTGATAGGAATCAGCACGGGGTCGGCCACTCAACTAACAAACAAATTTTTACAAAAATTTGATATGTAAAATTCTTTTATGGCCTGCCTGCGGAAGTCATGCCGTCCCACGCGGGAAAGTAATAATGCAGGGTAGGTTCAGGCTCATTCAACAGGCGGTAATGCCACCATTCCGGAGCATAATTGGCAAAACCCTGTTTTTCAAAAGCCTTTTTCAAAATCATCCTGTTTCTGCGTTGGGACGGAGTCACTAATGTGGAGTCCGTGGCGGAACTGGGATCCAGCAGGTCATGATGGCCGCCCATATCCACCGGCTTTCCGGTCCTGGCGTACAGCAGGGAAACATCCACAGCCACGCCCCGGGAATGTTCCGAGAAATCGCGCACATAGTGGTCTCCGAACACCTTGGCCTTGTCAATATGGGGATAATACCGGGACTTCATCTTCTGGTCCCCTTCGTCAGCTCCCCATTTGCAAATGTCCAGCACGGCGGTATGGGGACGGTAGGCGTCATAAATTTCCAGCAGGTAACCCTGACGATACAAATCTTCCGAGACTTTTTTCAACGCCTGCGCCGCCTGGGTGCGCAGGATGGCGCGCCGACCGTGGTAACCGTCCAGCGGACGCCCTACAAAATTGTCATATCCGGCATATTTCAAATTAGTCTTTACCAGGGGTGCCACCTGGTCCACATACACAAAGCCCGGCTGCATCACGGGCTGAAGGGGCTGATTGAACGCCGGTTTGAATTCCCTGCTGCCGGAACAGGAAACCAGTAACATGAACATGCCGCATACCGCAGCTACGCAAGTCTTCATGACCACGAAGCGTAGCACGGCATGCGGCGCAAATCCGGTCAGGATTCCGTCATTTCCAGGAATCCCTTGATCTTGCTGATGCGCGTGGGATGGCGCAGCTTGCGGAGGGCTTTGGCCTCAATCTGACGAATACGCTCTCTGGTAACTTCAAACTCACGTCCCACTTCCTCCAGAGTGCGGGGACTGCCGTCCCGGAGGCCGAAGCGCTGTTCAATAACTTCGCGTTCACGGTCCGTGAGGGTGTCCAGAACATCCTTGATTTTTTCTTTCAGGAAAGAGAAGGAGGCTTCCTCCATGGGATTTTCCGCCGCCTTGTCTTCAATAAAGTCACCGAAGGAGGTATCGTCGGAATCCCCCACGGGGGCTTGCAGGGAAATGGGCTGCTGGGCCATTTTCAAAACGGAACGCACGCGTTCCACAGGCAGATGGATTTCTTCCGCGATTTCTTCCGGAGTGGGTTCCCTACCGTACTCCTGCACCAGCTGCTTTTGCACGCGCATCAATTTGTTGATGGTTTCAATCATGTGCACGGGAATGCGGATGGTGCGGGCCTGGTCTGCAATGGAGCGGGTGATGGCCTGGCGGATCCACCAGGTGGCATAGGTGGAGAATTTGTAGCCGCGGCGGTATTCAAATTTTTCCACCGCCTTCATCAGGCCCATGTTGCCTTCCTGAATCAGATCCAGGAAGGAGAGGCCGCGGTTGGTATATTTTTTGGCAATGGAAATGACCAGGCGCAGGTTGGCCTCTACCATTTCATCCTTGGCCCTGCGGGCTTCGCGAAGCCATTTGCGGAGTTCCTGGTAGGCTTCTCCCATCTCATCCGCAGTCATCCACATGCGAAGCTCCAGCTCTGCCAGATGTTCCTTGAGTTCCTTGTTGTCCGGATCCAGGGCAACCTTCTTCTGCATGCGGAGCACGCGGTCGCGGGCCTCGTCAATCATGGAACAGAAATCCTCAATCACCTTGTGCTTGAAATACAGGCGACCGAAGAACTTCACCAAAACGCCGGCAACTTTGTCGAATTCGGCCTGGCGGGCCTTGACGGACTTGGCCGCCTCCTTGCTGCGGTACAGCTTGCGGAAGGAACCGGATGCGTCCTGATGGGTCTGCTGTATCTGGGCGCAGAGCTGGGCCAGCCCTTTCATATAGCGCTCACGGGAGTCTATCTTTTTGTCAAGGATAACGCGGTCAAAGCGTTCCTCATTGTCGAGCAGGCGATAGGCTACGTCCAGATAGGCATTCGCGATGAAACCGAAGCGGTGCACACAGCGCTGGACGTTCTGTTCCGCGTCCTCAATTCTCTTGGAAATGGCCACTTCCTCTTCACGGGTAAGCAGGGAAACCTGGCCCATTTGTTTCAGGTACATGCGGACGGGATCATCCAGAATGTCCATCTTGGCTTCGAGCTTTTCCTCTTCGTCCTCTTCTTCCGTGCTGATGCGGGTGCGGTCCGTGTAGCTGTCCACATCAGACGCGTCAATGATGTCAAACGCCATGCTGCGCAGGCGGTCCATGATGGCCTCGTAATCCTGCTGATCGACAATGTCGTTGGGAAGGGAGTCATTAATATCGTCAAAAGTCAGATACCCCTGTTCCTTGGCGAGCTTGATAAGTTCACGGATTTTTTCCTGAATCTCCGGAGCGTCAATCGGATTCGTGACCTTGCGGCTGGCAGCCCTCTTGCGTTCCTCTTCCAATATTTCGCTTAACTTTTTGGGCGTTTCCTCCTTCGCAGCAGGTTTGGCAGCCTTCTTCTCAGCCGGCTTCTTCTCCGCAGCCTTGGCTGGAGCTTTCTTGGCAGGAACAGCTTCAGGCGCCTTTGCCGGAGTCTTTTTGGCGGCCGGCGCCGCCTTCTTGGAGGCAGAAGCCGGAGACGCTTTTTTTGCCGGGGCCTTTTTTTCCGCAACGGGTTTGGCGGCGGCCTTTTCCGTAGCCGGAGCGGCAACCCTGGCGGAGTTTTTTTTGGCTGGAGCCGCCTTCGGAGCGGTTTTGGAATTTTTTGCGGCGGGCCGGGCCGTTATTTTTTCCTTGGATTCAGAAGCTTTTTTGTTGGCGGAAGTCTTCTTGGGAGAAGAGGGGGATGGGTCACCGGATTTGGACATATCTTGAAAAGAAGAGGGCACAATTCACCATTATATCAATACCCGGAGGTATCGAGGCACTACATTGTACCCAGCAAACGCTTCAAGTCAACACTAAGTTTGGACAATTCCAGCCTTCTGGCAGCATCCGTGGAGGGATCCGCCAGTTCCGCCATCAGGGAAGCGATGTGCCTCTCCAAAGCGGCCTTCGCAATGCCGGAGCAGGCTTCCTGTACACTCCTGTCCACATCGGGAATAGGTATGGGCTCCAGATTCAGCATACCCAGGGCATCCCGTTCCGGCTGAGGCAGGGACGCCAAAAAAGCCCTGACCGGCCGCGGGGCTGTCCGGAGAAGGCAGCCTGGCCAGAATTTTTTTTAAGATGCCTCCGCCCTGCAGCAGCCGCATCGGCTCCAGCAATTCTTCAATACGGTCCACGATAAGCCCCTGGGCACGGGAATTCTGAAGGGCCAGTTCACAGAGCACGGCCACGGCGCGATCCATTTTCACGGGAGGATGCCGCGGGACCTCCGCAGCCGTCTTACGCTCTGCGGACTGGGCCTGTTCCTGCCCCTTCCGGCGTCCGGCCATTCTGACGGCGCCGCGCAAATTATCCGCAGCCATGCGCATGCGCGTGGCTACGTCAGCCGTAGCCAGGTCCCGGGCCACCGGATCGCTCATGCAGGCCAGCAGGGCCGTCATCTCACGGGCAAAAGCGGCGCTGGAAGCGGCGTCATCTAACAAACCGCCCTCCCTGGCCCGCTCAATGCGAACCTCAAAGAAGGAACGGGCCCGCTCCACCATCCCAGAAAAAGCCTCTTTCCCCTCCCTCTTCATGAAAGAATCAGGATCGTCCCCGGCAGGAAGGTTCACCAGGTAAATATCCTTGCCGAAGGGGGCCAGTTCACGAAAAGCCCGATCCGCTGCAGCCATGCCCGCCTTGTCCGCATCAAAACACAACACTATCCGTGAAGCATAACGTGAAAGAATCCGGGCATGCTCCGGAGTAAACGCCGTCCCCAAAGGGGCTACGGCAAAAGAAATACCCGCCTCGTGGCAGGCAATGACGTCAATCTGCCCCTCGCACAACAGGGCTTTGCCGCTTTTTCCCATAGGGCCGCGCGCCTTGTCCAGGGCAAACACCACGTCCCCCTTCTTGAAAATGGCCGTCTCCGGGGAATTAACGTACTTGCCTGCGTTTTCCTGAGGCCGCAGAATGCGGCCGGAAAACGCCACACATTCTCCGTACACATTGTTGATGGGGAACATCAGCCTGTCCCGGAAACGGGCGTACAAATCACCCCGTTCTCCGCGGTTGGCGAGACCGGAATCTATCAGGACCTGGTCCGGAATCCCCTCCCTGCGGGCCCAGGCCAGAAACTCCCGCGAGGAATCGGGAGCCCATCCCACCTGCCAGCGTTTCGCCATGTCTGCCCCATAGCCGCGGGAATTCAGGTAAGCCCTGGCCTCCGCCGCCTTCGGGGAACAAAGCAGGAGCCTGTGAAAAAAAACAGCTGCCTTCTTGTGGGCTACAAGCAAAGCCGTGCGTGCCTTGCGCCGTTTTTCTTCCGCGGCGTCATAAACCTCTTCCACAATGGAGATTCCGGCTTTTTCCGCCAGCCTTCGCACGGTATCCGCAAACCCCAGGTTCTCCATCTTCATCACAAAAGTAATGGCGGATCCTCCTTCCCCGCAGCCAAAGCATTTGAAATTCTGCCGACTCTGGTCCACAATAAAGGAAGGCGTCTTTTCATTGTGGAACGGGCAGCACGCCTTCCACCGGGAACCGGCCCTTTTCAGGGGAAGATAGGAGCCCACTACATCTACAATGTCAGTGGCCTCCAGAACGCGCCGGATGCTGTCTTCATCAATCCTTCCCATAAGGCGGAACCAGTCTATCACAAGGGGGCCGGGTGCACAAGAAGACAGAACCGGAACGTCATGCACGGAAAAACAATGCCTCCGCAGGCAGAAAAAAAATGGCGCAGCACCAATGGCTTTCCTCCCCGGAGGAACACATTTCCCCATTGAGCGCGGGAACGGAACATGCTAGCCTGTCCGCATGAAGCGCATCCACCTTCTGTTGCTGGCTCTGCTGGCCCTGTTTGCCGGCGCCCCCTTCCGGGCGGCCGCGGAGGACACTTTCCGCGACAGGGTAGTCATTATCCCCGTAGGGGAAGACTCCCTGACCAGCAAACAAAGCTTCGGCTTCATGAACCGCATCCTGAAGAGGGCGCAAGAGGAGCAGGCTCGCGCAGTAGTATTCGACTTGAACACGCCCGGGGGCCTGGCCTGGGAAACCAGCGAAATGATGATGAAAAGCATCCAGCCGCTCACCATTCCCACCTACGCCTACGTAAACCCCAGGGCCATGTCCGCCGGGGCGCTCATCTCCGCGGCGTGCGATAAAATCTACATGGCACCCGTCTCATCCATCGGCGCAGCGGGCATCATCACCTCATCCGGAGAGGAAATGGACCCCGTCATGCGCAAAAAAGCGGAAAGCGCCTTCTGGGCCTTTACCCGCTCCGTCGTGACGGAAAAGGGTTACCGCCCGGAAGTGGTGAAAGCCATGATGATCCCGTCCGACCAGGACCAGCAGTTCGGCCCCGTCAAACTGGAAAAAGGCGCGCTCCTGACCCTGACGGGCAAGGAAGCCGCCGCGCGTCTGGAAGACGGCAGGCCCCTGCTGGCCCAGGGCACAGCCTCTTCCGTCACGGATCTGCTGGCCCAGGAGAAAGTAAATGCCCCCGTAGTCACGGCGGAACCTACGGCGTTTGAGCGCATCGGCCTCTGGATTGCGTGGGCTTCCCCCATCCTGATCCTGCTGGGCATCGGCGGCATTTACATGGAATTTAAAACGCCGGGATTCGGCATCGGCGGTATTGTGGCCATTGCCGCGTTTGCCCTGTTCTTCTTCGGCAACAACATTGCCGGGAATCTGGCCGGCTATGAGACGGCGGCCCTGCTCGTTCTGGGCATAATCCTTCTTTGCGTGGAATTCTTCGTTATCCCGGGCACATTCATTGCTGCCGTTGCGGGCGGCGTCTGCATCTTTCTGGCCCTGTTCGGCGGCATGGTCAGCTCCTGGGAATGGGACCATATCATCCGGGACGGACAGTGGAATGACGTCAACACGCTGGCGGCAGTCCTGGGCATTCCCCTCCTGAAACTGGCCCTGGGCCTGACCGGAGGCTCCATTCTGATTGCCCTGCTGATGAAATACCTCCCGGATTCCATCCTGATGCGCCGTGTCACCAACGCCACGGTCAGCGGAGGTTCCGCCGGTGAAGCGGTCAATATCGCGCGCGTTCAGGTAGGAGACCGCGGGAACGCCGTCACGGAACTGAAACCCAACGGAAAAGCCATGATTCATGGCGAAATATGCGAGGTTTTCTCTCGACAAGGCATACTGATTAAGGGTACCCCTGTGCGCGTCGTGGACATCCGGCCATTCGACCTCGTCGTCGTCAAGGACGACTCCCCCTCCGGGGATTGACGCCATCACGCTTCTTATCTACTGCCATGCCTCTCACCGTTGGACTCATTTCCCTGGGCTGTCCCAAGAATCTGGTTGACTCTGAAATCATGATCGGCCACCTGCAAAAAGCCGGCATGACCATGACTCCGGAACCGGAACTTGCGGACGTAATGGTAGTCAATACCTGCGCTTTCATTGACCAGGCCAAGCAGGAAGCCATCGATGCCATTCTGGACATCGTGCGCGCCCGGGAAAACGGGGCTTATCCGGAAAACCAGAAACTCATCGTGGCGGGCTGCCTGTCCCAGCGCTTCCGGAAGGAACTGCCCGCCCTGCTTCCGGAGGTGGACGCCTTTATCGGTCCGGACCAAATCACCAAACTGCCGGAAATCATCACTCAAGTGATGGACCGGACCATACAGGACCGGAACTTCATTGAAGGAAAATGCAGGTACGTTCCTGACTGGAACACGCCGCGCTACCGCCTTACCCCGCCGCACACGGCCTACATCAAGATAGCGGAAGGCTGCAACCACGGCTGCGCCTACTGCATCATACCCATGATCCGCGGACGCCACCGCAGCCGTTCCCAGCAGGACGTAGTGCGTGAAGCGGAAACCCTTATCCGGTCCGGCGTGAAGGAAATCTGCCTCATCGCGCAGGACATCACCTATTACGGCATGGATAAATGGACGGATGCGCGCCCCAACCGCCGCAGCGCGGTGGATTCCTCCCGCGGAGAGTCCCTGGCTTCTCTTCTCCGCGCCCTGAACGCCATTGAGGGGGAATTCTGGATCAGGCTGCTTTACACCCACCCCGCCCACTGGAGCGACGAACTGACCGCGGCCATCGCGGAATGCCCCAAAGTGGCCCGCTATGTAGACATTCCCCTCCAGCATATTTCCGATAATATGCTGGACGCCATGCAGCGCGTAACGGACGGAGACTATATCCGCACGTTGCTCCGGAATATCCGGAAGGCCGTTCCGGGCATCGCCATCCGCACCACCTTCATCACCGGATTCCCCGGAGAAACGGAAGACGACCATCAGGAACTGATGGAGTTTATCGAGGAATTCCGTTTTGAACGCGCCGGCATTTTCACCTTCTCACGGGAGGAAGGGACAAAAGCCTACAAGATGCCCAATCAGGTGCACCACCGCACCAAGGCTCGCCGCTACAATGAAGCCACCCTGTTGCTGGCGCGTCTCGCTTCGGAAACGGGCCAGGAGCAAATCGGCAGGCAAATACGCGTGCTGGTGGATGCTCCCGGAGTCGCCAGAACGGAATGGGATGCTCCGGACATTGACGGGACCGTTTCCGTTCCTCTGACGCTGCCCGTCGGGCAATTCGCTACTGTCACCGTAACGGATGCCGTTGCGTATGAATTGACGGCGGAATAAAATTGCTTCCGTTCCTGTCGGAAAGAACCCGGGAACAAAAATACAGGCGAAGCGCAGGCCGACGTATATTGCCTCCTGTTTTCCGCCCGACTTTCCGGATTTTCTGCAAAGGCCCTACTGCTTCACGCTGGATTCAGGCAGGGGAACGTTTTCCGGAGGAGCTTCCTGAGACGCAGCTCCCGACGGAGAAACGGAATTCGGAACAGGAACCAGAGAGGTATTCATCCGGGATATATCCAGCTCACGGGAAGCGGCGGCGGCTTCCGGGCTGACGGCGCCCATGTTTGAGGGCAAAGGAAGCAAAGCTCCGTCCGGACCAATTAAATCAGAAGCGGAAACAGGATAAAAACCCATCATTTCCTGCGGATTAACAATCTCCGAGAGGCTTACGTAACCCTGGCTGCCGTCTTCAAACTCGACTTTGGCGAACAAATCCCCGCAGACCAGCACTTTCCCGGTTTTCACCCCACCCCTGACGGTTCCGCTTGTGGAAAAATTACTTTCCGGATTCTGTTCAAACACCATCATTCTGTCCTTCTTGAACGTAACGGCTTCCCCAGGTTTGTAAAATGCCTGCTCCGCCTTGTTTTTAGCCGCCATTTTCTTGGAAGTGATTCCCACGGGATCCAACGCAGAACTCTGACGGTCCCAGGCATTCACATGCTTGTTCGGACCGCAGGAGGCCAGCAGCACCAGCAAAGCGGAAGGGAGAAAAAGCAATTTCATTTGCAGATTATCTTAATTGCCGGGGATTACGGATGGAAGCAGAATTTGCGCCTGTTTCCGCCAGAGACTGTTTCTAAAAGAAAAATTCCGCCTTTCCCTCCGGTTCATGCTGTTTCCCGCAGAGAAAACCATGCCGCTTCCGAACTGCATCCCGGACAAATAATCGGATTCCCGGTAAGGCGTCTATTCCTGCGGCGGGAAAAAACAGCCTGTCTTACCGTCCCCCTGCTCCACTTCCCAGGAAAAACCGCAAAGCATAGCGCGGAGACAACGTATTAAGCTTGCCGCCTTCCTGCCGGAAATGCTATTCTGGAGCTTACTGTTCCAACGGCTGACGCAGGTCCATCCGGGGGAACCGCTCAAGTAATGCGTTCTGATATGGATGAGAAAAGATTAGCCGGCGTAGTTCTGCCATTGTTCTCCCTGCGCCGTAACAATGACCACGGAATCGGGGACCTGACGGCCTTGCGCCAATGGATTGACTGGGCGGCGGATGCCCATGTGGGGTTCCTCCAGCTGCTCCCCGTCAATGCCCTGGGCAGGGACGAATGCCCCTCCCCCTATTCCGCCATCAGCTCCGTAGCTTTGGAACCCCTGTACCTTTCCCTGGAACCCTGGACCATACCCGGCCTGGAAGAACGCGTATTCAATGAAACGGGGGACACGCTGCCGTGGGAACAGCCCTCCGGCCCGGATCTGGTGGACTACCCCAAGGTCAGATTCTGGAAAATGTGGATTCTGCGGGGAGCCTGGAACAATTTCAAAACCAAGCCGGAATATGAGTGCATTATGCCCAAATTCAGGGAATGGGTGAAAGAACAGGGAAGCTGGCTGGAAGACTTTGTCTGTTTCCAGATTCTCTGCGACCTGTTCGGTACGGAAATCTGGTGGCACTGGCCGGAACAGGATCCGGCGCGGGCCAAGGCCATTGCCTCCGATTACGAAGAGGAAAAGGATTTTGCCCGCTGGCTCCAGTGGCTCTGTGAAAAACAGTGGGAATTCATCCGTATTTATGCGGACGAACGCAATGTGAAGCTGATGGGGGATATCCCCATTGGCGTTTCCCTTTCCAGCGCCGACGTCTTTTTTGAGCGCCACCTGTTTGACACGGAATGGTGCGGAGGAGCCCCGGCGGAAGGCAGCTATGCGGAAGACCCATTCACGGTCAAATGGGGGCAAAACTGGGGCATTCCGCTGTATAGATGGGATGTCATGGCGCAGGACAACTTCGCCTGGTGGCGCCGCCGGGTAAAATACTGCACCAAGATTTTCAGCATGTACAGGATCGACCACATCCTGGGCTTTTACCGCATTTACTCCTTCCCGTGGAAACCCACGGAAAACGGGGTATTCCTGCCGCTTTCCACCGATCAGGCGGCCCAGAGAACGGGCGGAAGGCTGCCCGGCTTCAAGCCGCGCGGGGATGACAATGCTGCGGACCGCAACATGAACCTGGCGGATGGGGACCTGTACCTGCGCCTTCTGCTTTCCGCCGCTCCCGGCGTCAGCGTGGTGGGGGAAGACCTGGGCTGCGTTCCGGACTACGTGCGCCCGAACATGCGCCAGCTGGATATCCCCGGTTTCAAAATTCCCCACTGGGAAATCAAGGCGGACGGAACCATTACGTCCGGAAAAGAGTATCACGAATGCTCCTTTGCGGCGTTCGGAACGCATGATTTCGAAACCATCATGCAGACATGGAACGACAGCTACGCGAAAATCGAACGCGCCCGCAAGCTGGGCCTGTGGGAGAACGGCTCCCCCAAAACGCCGTCCAGCCCGGAACAGGAAAACATCGTGCGCCAGGCGGAGGACGGAGCGCGCCTTCTGAAATGGTTTGCGGATTTCTCCGGCATGCAGCCTGAAACCTGTCTTTCCTACTGGAACCAGGAAATCAAGACGGCCATGTACAACGCCCTGTTCCGTTCCCGTTCCCGTTATGCGGCCATTCTCTGGCCTGCTCTCTTCGGCATCAACAAACGGCTCAATATTCCCGGCACTACGGGAGGGACCAACTGGAGGGAACGCATGCCCTTCAAGGCCGTGGAAGCATGCGGCATGCCGCAGACCGCATGGCTGCGTACCGTCATCGACGAATCCGGCCGCACGCCGCTGCAGGGTGAAGACGCCATCAGGGCGCTCAAGGAATCCAGCAAACGCCTCTTCCCGAAGATCACCGTCAACAACGAACGCTTCCTGAAACGGATGCTGATGTGGCCGAACGGCAAAACATTGTAGCTGTCCCCCCCTGCCGGAACATCCCCCCCGCAGTATCAAAAAAGGGCGCGTTTCCTTCGAAAACGTGCCCTTTTTTCTATCCGTGCTGATGTTTCCTAAAACGCCCTGGATACACCCGCATTTACGCGGTGGTACACGGAGCTTCCCCGGGCTTCCATGCCATAACCGGCATAAACCGTCCAGCGGTCATTCCACTGCAAGGAGGCATCATACTCCACGCGTACGGCATGGCGGGCTGGTTGGACACCACGGGCCCTCCAGAAAATGTCGCTGTATATGCTGTAAACGGAAGCCTCCGGCACATCCTGAATAGCATCTCCCACATAGGAAAGGCGGAGCACCTGCGTCCAGTGCCTGCCTTTCCAGTCACCACTTCTCTCAACACTCACACCTGCCGGGATGGACAACCGGCGCAAAACCGCTCCTTCAAATTTTCTGGCATAGCTGCCGTCTTCAAGAAAAGAAGCCTCCGTGCCATGTGTAAACTCCATCCTCAAAAACGGAGACACAGTCCATCCTCCTGCATACTGAATGCTTCTGGAAACTTCCGCCTGGACCAGCCACGTTCTATTGTTCCATTCCCCATGAGCGTCCATACCGTTGCTGAACCGGCTTTTCATGCAGTTATCAGTCATTCCCCAAGTAAGATCGGCTTTCACCGTCCACAGGGAACGCTCGCCGGAGCGGAATATCCGCCCCCAATAAATGCTCCCCATCAGGGAATCCTGGGTAATCCTCCCATTAAAATCCCGGCTCCTGCTGAAACCGTGCATTTGTCCGAACGCTATCCCCCATATCCCGCTCTTTCCTCCAAAATCGGAATCCATGCCAACGGAATATCCGCCCCCGTCATAGTCATAACCATCTACGCCGCCCCGGGAACGCTGGCGGGCGAAATCCCCCAGCCCCATTCCCCATACATTGCGTGCATACCGCTGATACAACCGCACCGGGGTTAACTGCGCCAACGCAGTATTCCCAAGAGAAGCCGCGTTTGAAGCGGAACTCCAAAGGGAATTGAGAGCAAGCTCTCCAGCCTGCTCCGGACGGACCTGATCCGGGCGGCATCCGGCTTCATGTTTCCAAATTGCCAACAGCTGGTCATCTTCTCCATCTCCATCCATGTCGCGCCATTCATATTCCCAGGTACCGCCGTAGGTATAGGGAGAATCAACCGTGGATGACTGGGTCGTATTGGAAATAACCCCTTTCAGCTCTCCTTGCGGCCGTTTGCTGGAAGAATCCATATTAAAAATGACAAACTCCCGGTCCCTTCCCCAGGCGGCGGAGGCGTAATCATCCAGCGTATCCGCAATTCCAATGGTTCCCCCCAGTAAAAATTCCCCGGAGGCGGTGATGTTGATACCGCTGTCCCCCCGTTCCGAGAAAGGCATGAGATCCCAGTCAAACCCGTGGGACATGTCAATGGTGACAGCGGAAAGGGAAGGCAGTTCATAGGTCTTCCCCTCCCAACTGTCGGAACCGATGGGAGCGGCTCCCACCCGCAGGATAGCGCCGCTGCCATGGCCGGAAACAATCACCTGCTGGGCGCTGATGGATGAACCGGACGTCATTTCCAGCACTCCGCCGGCCAGGTTAAACACCGGTTTGTCCTGCTCCACTCTTGAACTTCCCTGCCATACATCCCCACTCTCATTCGCCAGGTTCATGCCGTATTCAAGAACCAGCCGTCCCCCTTCCACAATAATATTTGATTCAAGTTTCACCCTGCGGGAGGTCTCCACCCGTTCCGCGTAATCACCATCACTTTCCCCGTCATTGCGAACTAGAAACGACTCCGTCAATGCACCGGAAAAACGCACGGTTCCTCCAAACTCCACAGGAATACCTCCATAATCTGCCCAATCGGCCGGAATTCTGTTAATATGCAGGGTAGGCATGGCTACAGTAATACTTTCAATATCAATACCATCATAAAATACAATTTCTCGTCCGGCCTGGGCGCGGAAATCCATGGTTAAATTCCCATTGGGCTGAGACATGCCCGTATAATCGTTTTCGGGAGCATAAACAAAAATCGCCAGGGCGCGGGCAAAGACCCCCGAACTTCCTTTAACCAAGTTGCCTCGGAAAACGATATTCCCGCCATCCGCAGACAAAAGCCATTGCCCTCCAAACCTTTTCCCTTCATTATTGCCGCAATAAATGGCTCCGGCCGTATTTTTATCAGTCACATTATTTTCAAACAGGACATCACCCGTTTGCACCAGCTTAAAAGATCCATAAATAGTGATAGCGCCCGCCATCCCCGGCATGCTCCCTCCGGAAGCCTTATTATTTCTAAAAATAATATCTCCCCGGATGTTGCTAAACGACAAAGACGGCTGGTTATCCGGTAAGAATATGGATCCAATGCCTATCGCCGCAGGTCCTCCGGTGGACGTGTTATTTTCAAACAGGATATTTTCCGTATCATTAAATGAAATACTCCCTTCATTGGTAAAAATCCCCGCAGAACTCATGTAATAAGAAGTTTTAACAAGATTCCTGAAGATAATACTTCCCGTATGGTCAAAAGAAATATTCCCATCTCCAGGATTGGAGTAAAGGGAAGAATTCCCCCCCTGGTTAATAAAAATGGCACCGCCATTGGAAGAATATCCCATCTTCATATCCGTAAAAGAAATATCCCCGGTATTGGTAAAAGCCAAGGAATTCAAACGGCTGAAGCCTATACCCCCATGATTCAGCCCCCGGAATTCGATATTTCCTACATTGTTGAAAGAAACAAGATCAGCTTTCCCGTACCTCCCGCCACCGGTTCCGGCCGTGGCGCCATCGGTAATGCCGATCATGTCCATATTATCCGCAATGAAGCTCAAATCGCCCAAATTCTGAAAAGTAACCTGAGGAGCGACAAACTCCTCCCCGCTTTCCCATGGCCCCATGACAAAAATAAAAGATTTGGAAGCGGAACTGTTCTTTCCGGGATTAAGCCCGGTGCAGTGAAAGCCGAGAGACGTTCCTTCCGTGCTGGAAAAATGTGTACTATAGCCGGAGAAAACACCCTGCCTGTTTCCAGCGCCGCCCTTGTCCGGATTATAATTGTCAAACGTAAACGCACCTTCATAAAAGACGCCATCCCTTCCGGCCAGATGATACATCACTTCCTCCGGCTGGAATACTTCCACATCATCGTTTCCATATGTTCCTGAATAAATATCCACTTCCTTGGAAAAAACGGAACAGACAGTAACTGAAGGAACCAAGGACAACATGGCAAAAGCAAATAATTTCATGATAATCTGTACATTTGGATGTTTTTTGCATATCAAACGCGCTCCTTTTAATGTACGAATTTGGAATCCGTTGTTATTCGAAACTCAAAACAACAAAATAACAATCAATGAATTATTGTTAGAAAAAAAGATTGGAATAGAACAAGATTCCTTCCTCTTCTCACAGGTTGGCCATTGAATATAAAAAAATAATCTTTACTCCGGATTCCAAATTCGCAACCATACTGAAAATAAAATGGTTTGATAGTTGATGTCTTATATTCTTCTTTGAATAAATCAAATTTTCAACAATAGAGCCCCACAGCCCCAAAAACAGAGGGAATGCAGTTACAATCAATCCATTCTTGCCTCCCTGCCGGAAAAATCCCATACTTTCTGCATGACATGGAGTTGGAACAAACTTTCCGCCGCCAAATGGGAAGACGCCTGGAGCGAACGCATCGCCGGAAATCCGAACGCCGTTATTACAAAAATCAAAGGGGGGAAAACGGTTCGAATCACCGTTTACTGCGATGATGAAGAAGACGCCCTGGCCTTGAAAAAATATTTTGGAGGAACTGTCAGGGAAATCAAGACGCAGGACTGGGTAGCGACCCAGAAGCGGGAAAAACGCCCTCCGCTCAAAATAAGGGATGCACTGGTCATTACGGAGCAGAGTTCTACGGAGAATCTGGCCGCCCTGCGGAAACAGTTCCCCTCGCGCTGCATCCTGAGCGTCCCCGCCGAAATGGCTTTCGGAACAGGAGACCACGCTACCACATCCACCTGTCTGCGTTTCATCTGCGACGCTGCCAAATCCCGCAGAAAAACATCATGGAGCATGACGGACATAGGCTGCGGAACCGCCGTGCTGGCTATGGCGGCGCTTAAGCTGGGGGCGGAGCACGCCACGGCTTTCGATTTTGACCCCATGGCCATTGAAGTGGCCCGGCACAACATGGTCCGCAACGCCGTTACGGCGGAACAGCTGGACTTATTTGTGGAAGACGTCTTCAAATGGAAGCCTTCGGAATCCCAGCAGGGTGACCTTGTCGTCGCCAACCTGTTTTCAACCATACTGCAAAAGGCTTTTCCACAAATCATCGCCGCCATGAAGAAGGATGCCGCTTTGGTCATCTCCGGCATTCTGGCTTCCCAGTGGGAAGAAACGAAAACGGCAGCGGAACGTCACGGTCTGTTCTTTGAACGGGTCGTCAAACGCGGGAAATGGATTACGGCAAAGGGAGGAATGGCCCGGTAGCAAATAACCCCGCTCCGCATTTTTGTTCCGCCCTCACGGTCCTTCCTTCATTGGAACAGCAATACCCGGCTTCCAGTTCAAAAATCTCCGCATCCCGGCCCCTCTGCTGCAGAAAACGGGAATGCACTCTCATTGTCCGGCAGGAAAAACCAGCCTGCATGCCCGGCATGTGATTCTCCTTACGGGCAGGACTATCCCTCCGCACGTTGTTCACGGGCAGAAAACAGTCTCTCTACATACTTGGCCAGCATATCCACTTCCAGATTGACCGGCTGGCCGGGAACGGAATTCTGCAGATTCGTGCGGCCGAAAGTATGGGGAGTAATCCAGAACTCCAGCAGAGATCCGCTCAAATTGGCTATGGTCAGGGAAATGCCGTCAATGGTGATGGAACCCTTGTCAATACAATAGCGGGTGAGTTCCTCCGGAATGCGCACCTCCAAACGGTGGTCCTGCCCTACAGGCTCCAGAGCGGCAATCGTACCGGTATGGTCCACATGCCCCATCACGAAGTGGCCTCCGAAACGGTCCATGGCGGACATGGCGCGTTCCAGATTAACCAGCATCCCCGGCTTGAGGGTTCCCAGACTGGTGACGCGGAGAGTCTGGGAAAGCAGATCAAAGGAGATGCGTTCACCCTCCAGGGCATCCACCGTCAGGCAGCATCCGTTGACGGCAACGGAATCCCCCAGGGCAAGTTCACGGCCGAACGGAATGGTCAGCGTCAGCCTGGCTCCGCCGTTAATAGGCGTAAACCCTTCCACAGTTCCTGTTGTTTCAACGAGTCCGGTAAACATAAGAATGATAGCACGCTCCGGCCATTAATGGCCGAAGCAGGTGAAGAAAATAAACACGATGGCAGTGGGAAAAGCCGCCCAGGCAAACAGCCACAGGGGATTGATGCCTTTGAAATATTTACCCAGAATGGCCTGCCCGGCCGGATTGGGGGCGTTGGCGATGACCGTCAGGCCGCCGCCCGTCACAGCACCAGCCACCACGGAATATTTGACGGCTTCCGGCAGGTTGGGAACCGTAGACGCCAGGAAAGTGACGGCGGCATTGTCATTAAATGCCGTCAGCAGCGTAGCCCCGACCATGGCGTAGTCCCCCAGCCGCGTCAGCACCGGCTCCAGCCACCAGGCCTGCACGCCGCCCAGAATGACCAGCCCCGCCAGGAAGAACCCCACCATGATGGGCACACGCAGAGACATTTGGTTCTGGTATTGCGGCGTAGCCAGTGTGAAACCGATAAAGAACAGGAAACTGCCGATGAACATGACCGGCTCATGGGCAAAAAGAACCGTCCAGACCAGGAAGCAGACATGCGCCAGGGTCACCCACAACGGTATCTTGTCATTGCGGTCTTCCCAAGACTGGGGAACGGCGTCGTCAAACTCGTCGAACTCCCTCTGCTGGGAAGCCAGGCGGGCGAACTCCCTGCGGAAAAGGAGAAAATACGCCAAATTGGAAATGACGATGGCGGAAACGGCCTTCCATCCAAAATGCTGGATCATGTGAGCCAGCCCCCAGTCCCACTTTTCCGCCACCATCACTACGGGCGGAGCTGCAAAGTGCGTCAGAGTGCCCCCGATGGAGATATTCACGAAGAGAAGCCCCAGAGTGGCGTACATCAAGGTTTTCTTCGGCTTGAGGTCGTAAAATTTCTTGCTTAGGATCAGGGCTCCGATCGTCATGGCGGCGGGTTCCGTAATCAGAGAACCCAGCAGGGGAGCCAGACACATCACGGAAATCCACCACGCGCCCGGCGTGGCTTTCCCAAGCCTGGCGCCGCAGTTCACGACATATTCCGCCAGCTTGAAAATAGGGCGGGAAGAAGCGATAATCATGATAATCATCACGAACATCGGCTCCGTGAAGGAACAGTCATAATTCAAATAGGCGGAAAAATCCTCAAAGGAATAATACTTCCAGCACACGAACATGAAAGGGATAAGCCAGATTCCGAACACGGCTTCCACTTCTCCCAGAAAATGGAAAATGGCGGACGCGAAGGAAACCGGGAGGCGCTCTTCCGGATGCATCACGCGGAAGTTGGTTTCCTTGAGCTTTTCCTTGTAGCGCAGGGCCAGCTTATGGGAATAACGCTCAAAGCGGCCGGCCAGAAACGTATGGATAATAGCGCCGAAGAAAACGAGCGTCACTGCCAGGTTGAAACCGCCGGACTGCTTGTTGCGTTCACTAAGCACCTGGTACAGGCTGGCATCCGGCGGCACCGGATTGTACTGATTGAGAGGAATGGGAAAATGGCTGTACTGGGATTCCCCCCCCACTTCCGCGGCCGGATAAGC
>ERZ779673.249-NODE-249-length-26718-cov-3.425796_pt1 | contig 26718 bp, 30 predicted proteins | sample MGYA00511956_ERZ779673 | MGnify/ENA primary metagenome ERZ779673 (study PRJEB29588, sample SAMEA2152065) | human gut metagenome | biome: human gut; feature: human-associated habitat; material: faeces | place: Denmark | collected 2008/2010 ... | reverse complement strand
GGAAGCTCGTCGGGCTCATAACCCGAAGGTCATAGGTTCAAATCCTATCCCCGCTACTAAGATCTGAGTGCAAATTCAGATCTAAAATGCCCAGATAGCTCAGTTGGTAGAGCAGAGGACTGAAAATCCTCGTGTCACTGGTTCAATTCCGGTTCTGGGCATTTTTTTATTGTTTCTTCAAAATTACTATTTTCCAAAAAATTACTTATTATTTTTTTACAGTCAGGAAGTGTCTTCACTTGATAAATATAAACCCCTTCTGAATAACAACTTACATCACATATCTCAGATTGTATTCGAACACAGCTAATTCCCGCAGAAGACGACGCACTTACATCATTCATTGAATTTCCGATATATATACACTGTTTCGATGAACAATTCCATTTTTTTAGTGCAAACTCGAATATTTGTGAATTCGGCTTATATGATTTTGCCATTTCAGAACTAACAATATTACCAATATGTAATGCATTCGTTTCAACAGCAGATATTAATGTTATATCATCTGAATTTGAAACAATACCAATATAACAAGATTGCCCTTTTAACCACTCTATTAACTCAAATACTCCCGGAAGTAATTTAGGAAATGACCATTCGTCATTCATTCTGTTAACGTAAAATTCATAATCATCTCCTAATGTTAGTTCTTTAAATACAAAGGCTAAACTCTCTCTGTTCGTTTCAGTGATAGTTCTGAATTTATCTTCTCTTTTTTCTATTTCGATATATTTTTTTGTCCACAAATCAAACACAATTTGAGAGTCAACTCCAAATCGGGTTGCAATCTCTTTGGCTATAATCTTTATATTATATTTCCCTGCATCAAACAAAGTACCATATGCATCAAACAGAACCCATTTCATCTATATATCTCTCACACAACAATCTTTCACTTTCTATTATCTCTGTTTCAGGGTCAGAAACATGAAAATATGTGAAATGATAAACCGAAAAATCCCCCTCATATTCTATATGAAATGTCAATCCTTCCTTCCATTTCATACTTCTAAACTCTCTTTTTAATCTGGTTAATAGCTCATATAAATCTATTTCCTTAATATTTTCCTTATATTTAAGTCCCCACAACTCTGCTCTTGAACCAGCCAAACCCATCATCTGATTTCGGGCTATATTTTGCAACTCCAATTGTCTTTTTGTAACCTTTTTCGACTTCTCATACAACGCAATAGACAAGTTATTCCAATCACTCACTTTTTTTTTACATTCAACAGAAAAACCATTCTTCATCAAAAAACCTTCTAACTCTTCTTTACAAAGTATTAAGGTTTCAGGTTTTACCAGAATTTCAATCATTAATATTTTCTCCTATACAAATTCAACAAATGATAATCGTCTATGTTATATAATCCTTGCATCATTTTTTGCATTCCTATACCAACACCACCAAACTCTTCGATACCATATACTGCATATTCCTCAAAGATTTGGCACTTTTCATTTGGCAAACTCTCGTCCACACTAATCATATCTGTTTTAACACAGTAACCATGTGCATATGATACGCCATTAATGTATGCATGGAACTCTTGATTATGCTCTTTATCTTCTGTTTCCTTTATATGAAAATTCTTCGCTCTTTTAGGTTCTTTTATGATAATTATTTTCCCAGAGCCATTACTTCTAATATGCTCTTTTACTTTTTTATCATTTGCAGCAACGAGACCAAATTCATTGACATATTGTTCAAATGTATACACTTCTGACATTAATTCTATGCTGCCAACAGCCGTTGAAGCAACCCTCGTCATCCGCAGACACAAATCAATTAATTCGTTCAGTGTATTCCCCTTAAGCCACATATCCAAATTATGGAATTCACAATCATATTCATGCGAATAACCAATATTCCTAAACACAGCCCCTATTTCAAAAACCCTTTCGAAGCCAAGCAAAAGGTACGGCTTAAGCAAATGTTCATGTATAGATTTTAAGTATAATGTTTGTCCATTTACAGTTTCAACATGAAAGCTCTCTGCGTTACTAGGTGATTGTTTCTGAAACAATACTGGCGTATTAATTTCATCAAATTTGTTATTATACAACTCTGTTCTCATCGCCTTTAATACATCAGAATATCGTTTAATCATCTCAAACTTTTCAGGTTCAAATAAACATTGTACAATTCTATTATTCTCCGTTTCACCTTTAAACTGCTTATTTGGTAAAGTCCCTTTACATGGAATACAATCTAATATTGTGTTGATATTAATCCCATATTTGCCATCATGTTCATACATATCAGCTAAAAAGGAAATGATATCTCCTCTATGTGTCCTCTTAGATTCATATATTTCCCTATCAAATCGAAACATACTATACCCACAATTAATGTGCACAACACCCATACAGAGGTTCTTTCCTATATTCAAGCTAAGAATTCGCCCTTGAATAACACCCTTACAAATCTCACAAAGATCCGCTTGATCTAAAAAAGACATATTAATATGCATAGTTATCCTCCTTTACTTCAAATAAATTCTGGCAATTACATAAATCTTCTCTTTAAATGACTGTATAGGCAAAAGCATCTCATGCTAAATTTCTCGCACAAAAATGTTTCTGATTTTTTATCAATGTCCTCCAATTCCTCTTCCGTGACCACATAATCATTGATATGAGGGCATATATTAATACTCATATCTGGATTCATCGTTATATATTTTCTTCCCATCAAACAACTTTTCCCACCCAGATCACCTAAAATCTCAGATAGATTTGTGATATGTTCAAACATCTCACCTTGATTTCTTTTCTTCAAATCTATTATAATTTTCTCTACTTCTTTCGAATCCATTCCTTCCAATGTCGTAGAATACAACGAACTCTCTTCTGTAACAGTCAAAGGTTGCCACAAAACCCTATCAACTACCGAACTCATAAATTTAAACCCGTCACTATTAACCGCATCAAAATATTGCTTATCTATCATTATTTGCACGTTCATTTTTATGGATACATTACTCAATTTAACAGATTTAAATTTATCCATAATAACTTCAAAATGTTTTGAAAAATTGATAATATCAGCCAAATCAATTGTAGTGTTTACCGCAGCAATAGGCATTTCTGCAATTTGTTGAAAATCATATTTTTCAAATAACAAACCATTTGTAAACAGCACAACCTTTGCAAATGAAGATATTTTATTTATCACTTCTTCCAAATTATCAATAACAGCTGGCTCTCCACCACTAACATAGACTTTTTTAATACCAAACTTTTTAACAAATCTTTCCAAATAATCTATATCAATCTTTTCTTCGCAAAGATGATTTACTTTATCTTCAAAAATTTCATTAAAACAGTATTGGCACTTTTTATTACATCTATATGTTATTCTCCACATCAACTCATTTATCATAGCTGGTCTCCGCTTCTCCGCTTGATATAACATATATTATCATAATTCACAATATACAAATCAGTGAACGAACTAGTTCTTGCTTTTATTTCACAGTAGTCTCCCAAATACAAACAATTCTGATATGTGCGATGTAAATTAATTATTACGGATATCCTATTATTGCATTCCACAAAAATATAACCTGGGAGTTTAATTAAGTTTTCAGAGATTACTCGTCCCTTCAATACAACCATAGCATTTAAACCTGTGTCAGTTGTAGAAAAACTATTTGTAATCTGCAAAAAGTCTCTTCCGGCATCAATAAAAATACTTATAGGTATTCCCTTGTAAATAAATTGCTGGAATTTATTTAACGCTGCGTCAGCAAATTCTTCAGCATTTAACGCACAAAAAACTCCATAGTGATTATAAAATTCCACCCACTGTGTCTTATTTCTTATTTGAATATTAGCATTTGTAAAAATATTACTACTCGCTAATTCACGAAAATCTTTCTCTTTTAATAAAATATCAATATCAGAATATCCATCCGATGCATTACCAATTGCCAAACTTCCAGTTACACCAATATTTTCTTTCGGAATAATCTTAGAGAAAAGCTCTATCAATTCTCTTAGTGCCGCATATGTATTTTCAGATTTAGCCGTTCCAATCAAAAGACTGTTATCTATTCCAAAACAAGGATAATACTCCACTATATCATCTTTAAGTATAAGATAATCTTTCTTTCCAAATTTAACTGTCTTCTCAACATCCAATTGATTATTTCTATTTGGATCGACTGGATTCGAAATTCGACAGACACCATTTCTCAAATCATATTTTGGATGAGCAATCAAATATTTATCATCTAAATCATACAAAATAACAAACATATAACCAGATATATGCTTAACTTGCCCCATAAAATCAAACTTATCACTCATTTTCATCACCTACATATGTATGATGTCCACTGAAATTTGCAGCCGACTCTGTTTTGACCACAAGTTCATCAAACAATTTCAACATTTCCGAAAAAGCACTTTCCATTTCTTCAACTTTTTTATTTTTTAGATTCCATCTAAGAGATTCATTATAACAACCATTGATATGCAACAAACTTCCGACAGAAACGAATGGAACATATATTCCTTCTTGGCACTTGCTATACTTGTTACACTTACTAATGCAGAACTTTGAAAAATGTGCCCCCTTTGATGAATCCTTTAAAACAATTGATTGATTCCCGACAAAATAAGCATTCATTGGAATTCCGTAAGCACTATCATCCCAATAATTTTCCACAAATTTATCGCTTATATCTTCAAGCCACTTTCTAAACTGCGATAGCGATTGATATGTAGTATCCCAAAACTCTTGCGAAGTTCCTTTTCCTCCCAAATATATATCCTGAACATACAAATCTAATAATTTTATATCCACGCCAAGTTTTAATGATTTTTCAACAAGTTCTTTAACCTGTTCAATATTATAACTAGTAATTACAATGTTATATCTTGTTCTAACCCCTGATTCTAACAACAATTTTGTGTAACCAATTGTTTCCGGAGATAACCACTTTGGGAAATGATAACCATTTAAATACTCACATATTGAATCAACGGATATTCTAACATTTATTCTATCCTTGTATTTTGACAAAACAGGAATATACTCTTTTAATTTACAACCATTCGAACAAACGTTTATTCTTGTGTCAGATCCCATGTTCATAATAAAATCTACAGCCTGTTCAAAATATGGCACAATTGTACATTCACCACCTGTTAGTCTGAATTTATCAATGCCTTTATGATAGGCCGCAGACACAATATCACAGAACTCGTTATACGAAATAGTACCTACTTCCCCACTTATACTTTCACCCGTAGGCTTACAATAAAAACATTTCAAATTACAATTTGATGTCATGCTTATTGCCAAATAAACTCCATTCATAAACCAAGCACTCCTATCTTTTTATTATTTTTGCATTCCCTAACAATTGGATTTTTTTATCTTTTACAATCGATGCGCTCTCATTATCTAACAATAGTAAAGAAGAATACTCTGTTTTTGTCCTTTCGATACTTTCAAGTTGAGCCACTGTAAATGCATAATGAACCTCTTTCCCATATCCATATCTATCATTCCGATACCGTTGATAACTTTATAGTCTGGATAAAGTGGTCCTGGCGTTATATGAAACTTGTCAAACTGAATCATTGCCCCCTGCACTGCACCCAACCACAACACCATCAAATGACTTTATATACGGCCAAATACCCTTTGCTATTATTCGTTCCATAAATAAATCAAGTGCACCACCAGTTAGAAAAAGCACCTCGGCGTCTAATAAATCCCTTTTTATATCATCTGACGAATCACAAAAAAATTAATATATTTAAATTGATTCCGCTCATATCCATATAATGAAAATGGTGCATAGATTTCTTCAAAATACTTTCTATTTTGTCTATAAACATTATTCCAACTATCTAAATCATAGACCTCGCTATCCCAATAAGAAAACGGCATTACAACAACTTTTTTATGTCCTACTAATTCCTCTCCTATTGCAGATTTAGCCCAGTTAGCATCAAAATTAAGTTTACTCAATAATATATTTGTTCTCACTACTTCACCTTTTTTAGTCTTTCATCTGTGCAAATGTGTATGATTCCTTTTGAAGGAGCAATAGCCTTCTCATACAAAAAGTTAGGATACATTTTTCTTATATCACTTGAATCAACCCATTCATAAGATTCTCGCCTATCATTTTCAACATTTTCATTTTTGAAAGCAGTATCGTTTTCATTCATTTTCATATAATAATAAAGTGATATTTCATATATTAACTTTTTATCGTGCCCATAAAAGAAGTTCTCATGAATAATTCCTAAACGCTCTATTTCCAAAGCTACTCCAAGTTCTTCTAAAACTTCTCTTTTAATAGCTTCTTCTGCACATTCTCCAAACTTAATTCTTCCACCAACAGAATATAAATAGTCAACATCTGAATTCGAAGCCATCAAAATCTTATTACCCTTAAGAATTATAGCCCCTACTCGAACATTCACTATTCCTTGACCACATTGTACAGTGATGTCTTCCATTACATAGGCCTCCTCACAATTTGTCATGTCAGTTTTTTGGGCAAGATACACTTTACAGTGAATATCAAAAATGCTATTATAATATTTTCATATATTATCACAGTTTTCTATTTTTGTCCATCCAATCCTCATGTATTTACTAATGTATAATCCTCATGTATTTACTAATGTATAACGCGGTTTGTTTTAAGGAAACCTCAGCTTCTCTCACGGAAAGATATCCACGAAAAAAGCAAGCATTACTGCTTGCTTTCAGACTGTAGACAACTATGTTTAAAAGAGCTGGTTGTCTATTTTTATGTTTCCAATTCTGTTATAATATTTATACCAAAATTGCTTTCATACAATACATTTTCGGTATCCGTTCCATGAGGAAAACAGTTGAGGAAATCGAAGTTAATTTCGCATACCGCTGGTTTCTAGACTATGGAATGCATGAACAGATCCCTCACTTTTCTACTTTTTGCAAAAATTATTCCAGACGGTTTGAAGGCACGGAACTGTTCGAACATGTCTTTCAAAAAATTTTAAAGGAAGCCTATGACTGCGGCTTTATTGATGAGGAAAATTTCTTTATAGATGTCTCCATATAAAGGCAAATGCCAATAACCATAAATATACTGACGAGGTCATTGAAAAATTAGCCAGATATTATGAAGATGAATTACAAAAGGAAATATCCCTGAACCGTGCAGCCCATGGAAAGGGACTTTTAAAGAAATCAGAAAAGGGACCTGAGACAGTCCATCAGAAGAAAAGCACAACAGACCCGGAAAGCGGATACTTCCATAAGGGTGAGCATAAACAGTTTTTTGCTTATTGCACAAACACATGTTGCGATCAGAATGGATCTGTGATAGATTTTGAAATTACTCTGGGAAATGTACATGACAGCGTATCCTTCTGGGAACTACAAACGCCTGAAGGAAAAAGAGAAATCCCGCTTTTATGTCATGGATGCCGGGTACAAGATACCAGCACTTATGAGAGAACTGATCCGGGATGGGAAAGTGCCTGTCATGCCATACAAAAACCCCCTGACCAAGAAAGGCTATTTTAAGAAGCATGAGTATGTTTATGATGAGCCTTATGACTGTTACATTTGTCCAATAAGGAAATATTAAATATAGTACAACGAACAGGGAAGGATACAGGGAATATAAGAGTGATTCGGAAAAATGTAAAAACTACCCATATATAAAACAGTGCACAGAAAGTAAAAATAATACCAAAGTAGTGACCCGTCATATATCGGAAGCATATATGGAACAGGCAGAAGATATACGCCATACTATAGGGATGAAAGAAATATATAACAAACGCACGGAAACACTAGAGCGTGTATTTGCAGATGCAAAGGAAAAGCATGGCATGCGATATACACAGTACAGAAGATTGGCTAAGGTAAACATGGGGCTAAACCTCTTGTTTGATTGTATGAATTTAAAAAGAATGGCAAATTGAAAATGGAAGAACAGACTTTCTTTTATAATATATTGTTGAGTGTGTGAATAAAAGTCTATAAATGTGATCTTCTATGATAATGACTGGGCTGAAGGTTCTTGAATGAGCATTCAGCCCTTGCTTTATATATAACAGTGTTAATTCAATCATGTCAAGAGCAGGCGAAAAATTCCGCCCGTAAAACAAGCTTTAAAGTTTCTATTCGCACAATCGTCCTTCGTACATGATACTCAACTCGCCATAGACCTGTCCCCAGTTCCAAAGCGGCATTGTCCATTTCTTGGTTGCTTCAAAAGTTGATAAATAGAGCGCCTTTAATAATGCGGTATCGCTAGGGAAGACGCTTCTCTGGCGATTAAGTTTGCGGTAGGTAGCATTCAGGCTTTCGATGGCATTTGTGGTATATATAACCTTTCTGACTTCTGTTGAAAACTTAAAGATTGGCGAGATGGCATCCCAGTTTTGTTTCCAGCTCTTCATGGAATTCGGATACTTTTCACTCCATTTTTCGGTGACCCGCTCTAAAGCATCCAATGCTTTTTCTTCGGTCGGAGCCTGATAAATAGTTCTTAAATCAGCACAGAACGGTTTACGATCTTTGTCAGCAACATATTTCATGGTATTTCTAACCGGATGAACGATACAACGTTGATACTCTGTTTTAGGATAGGCTGCAGCAATGGCTTCTTTGATTCCGGTCAGTCCATCTGCACAGATAATCAGAATGTCCTTAACTCCACGATTTTTTAAACCATTTAAAACAGAGAGCCAGTATTTTGAACTTTCATTCGCACCTACTTCGATCGTTAAAACTTCCTTGTGACCATCTTGACTGATCCCTAGAATAACATATGCTGCAAGTTTTCGAATAACTCCATTGTCACAGACAGAGTAGTGGATTGCATCAATGTAAAGAACCGGATAAACTTCTGAGAGTGGTCGGTTCTGCCAATCCTCAATCTGTGGCATGATTTTGTCTGTTACATCTGAAATAAAGCCTTCTGAAGCTTCAAATTCATAAATATTTTCCAGAGTTTCTGATATTTGTCGAGTCGTCATACCTTTGACATACATTGAAATAATCTTTTGGTCAATGTCTGAAATATCTTTTTGACGTTTCTTTACTACTTGTGGTTCAAAAGTAGACTTACGATCCTAGGGAACTTCGATTTCCATGCTTCCGTAACTGCTGTTTACCCGTTTTGTCTTATAACCGTTACGGTAATCATCGCAGTCTGAACGTTCCGACTTGGAATATCCTAGATGATCATCCATTTCAGCTTCCATCATTTCTTTGATAGTTCCGCCAAGCAGATCTTTCAAGACATCTTGAATGTCCTGTGCAGATTCAATGTCATACTCTTCGAGAAGTTGGCGGATAATGTTTCTTTTTCCTTCGGTCATTTGTACTTTGTGTATCGTTTTCTTTTGTCTTGCCATAAAATAAGGCCTCCTATTAATATTTTATCATAGAAGACCTTAAAATCCTATTTACAGAAAAGCTTTCACAGACTCATATTGTTTTATGGGTAGGCTAGAAACACAATCATACCCACCCGTCCAACGGGTGGTTTGCTCTATCCCTATAATGGTTTGTTACCGGCCAGCGCCTAAAGACGCTAGCTTTCACTTTGTTCAAGCCATCTTGCCTTTGCCGCTTTTGCCACCCCTTGAAGGGGTATTTGTATTACTTGCTACCCTTAAAAGGGTCCTCATATTCTTTTACACTCAGCTTATCCAATGCGATATCGTGACACTCTTGTTCCTGAATGTATTTTTTGATTGTTGCTTCATTTAAACCTACTGTACTTACATAATATTCTTCCGCCAAAAATGTCTGTTCCCAAACTTATATTTTAAGTTTGCATGTTTATCGAATATCATCAATACACTCTTACCTTTTAGATATCCCATAAATGACAACACACTTATCTTTGGCGGAATGCTCACTAACATGTGGATATGATCCGGCATTAGATCCCCCTATATTATCTCCACTCCTTTGTACGCACATAATTGCTTTATTATATCTCGAATACTTTCCTTGTATTGATTATAAATTATTTTTCGTCTATACTTTGGAGTGAACACAATATGGTATTTACATCCCCATTTTGTGTGTGCTAAACTATTTGCCTTATTGTCCATATAAATCACCTTTCCTTTCTTATAAGATAGCCTAAATAACTACATTATAAGGGAAAGGTGATTTTTTGTATAACACTCATCGCGCACCTGCATAGCAGGTGGTTTATGTTTCGCACGCTTCGCGATCTCAACAGGGTCACGACCCATAAAAAGAGACAAACTTGGTTCGAAGCATGAGCTTCAGAGCCAATTTGTCTACAGTTTGAAGCAAGCATTACTGCTTACTTTTTATTTTATCTTTTATCTTATACTTCCACCATCGTTCCACTCTTAAATTCAACTGTAAATGTTCCACTCTCATGCACCGTTATCTGCTCAATAAGTCTTCTGACCAGACCATCATCGTGCTCGTCAAATTCGCTAGTCTGCTCATGAAGGAAATCAATGAGTTCTGCTTTCTTTTCCCGTCTGCCTTTATCTTCAGCTAAAGTTACCAAAAGGCTTTGTCTTTCTTCCCTAAGTCTGTCCGACTCCCTTACCAAATCTTCATAGCCTTCTGATGAGGTAGCTCTGTTTACAAGTTCAAGCTGTACTGCTCTTATTTTCTCATCAAGGGCTGCAAGTTTCTCATCAGCACAAATTACCGTCTGTTCCAGAATGGTTTCAAAGTTCTCAATTACCGTGCTTTTCTGCCCCACCACCTTGTTTATGGCTTTCATCACCGCTGCCTTCAGGTCTGTTTCCAAAACAGTAGGTGCCTCACATTCGCTAGGACCGTTTTCCACTCTTGTACAACATCTCCATACTGTATATTTCTTGCCCCTGTTGTTCCATGCGTTTCTTCATTCTTCGATAAATGTCTCCGCATTTCTCGCAGGTACAGAGGTTTGAAAGGGCATACTTGCTACTGTAGATGCGTTTCTTCTTTCCGTCCTCTCCGCTCCTAAGATTGGCACGGCGCACCATTTCTTCCTGTCCCCTCATATAAAGATCTCTTGGAATAATAGCATGGTGGCTACCTTCCATATAATACTGTGGTGCAAAACCATTGTTGCTATACACTTTCCTGTTGCCTATGTGTATTCAGGACTTACACCAGTTAGAGTGCGCCCATGACGCACAAACACAAAAAGACGTACCACCTCTCGATGATACGTCCCCAAAACAATACAGCAAAACCCTACCTTGACTTTTCCATCTTCTTCACTACAGGTTCTTCCACATTTGATTTCATCTCAGCTTTACCATTTCGCATATACTCTTCAAACATATCTGCTCCATATTTCTTTTCTTCATGGTAAGACTGTTTTTCTTCTGCCACCATCACAAAGGACTGTCTGGCAAATTCCCCAAATACTCCTCCTCTGCTTTTAGCGCGGTCTTCTTCGTAGAAATGTTCGTTAAGTTTTGAAGTGTCCTTCACTTTTGTTTCAGACTTGCTTTCTTTCATGTTCTCAACATCCTTTGACAAATTATCTGCCTTGCCGATTGCAGCATCTAAGTGAAAAAACATATGCTCATAAACTCTTTTCTGCCACTTCCAGGGCTTTGTCAGAGGAATACCATTCACAATAACACTCTCAAACTTATTGGTTTTGCTTACATCCTTGCCAACTAGGGTATGTGCTGCTTTTACATATCCCTGTCGTGCTTCCTTCATATAATTGCTGACATTTTCAACCTTGGTAATGTTTTTGTCAGTCTCAGCAATTCCTTCCTTCACTTTTTCACACATAGATACAAGTTTTTCCTTTATATGAAAAAAGTTGGATAACTTATCAAGTGCTATTCTGCCCTTTTCTTTTGCAGATTCAATAACTTCTATAGCTCTCTCCTTAATGTCCTGTCTGATGTCACTTAACTTTTCCTTTAAATCGTCTATTCTCGCCTGTTCCACCATCTTTGAGAGGCTTTCTTTGATGCTTCTTCCTTCTTTAGGAGACACTTGCTGTAAGGTAAGCTTCGCAATCTGCATACGCATATCAACAAGCTCATGGTTCATCTGATCAAGCTTTGTGGCAAGCACATCAACCATCGCAGTCATTTCAAATACATCTCCTGCCTGCTTATCCATCCGATTCTTTTTTAAGAGCTCCATAAGTTTAACAATCACTTCATCCTTTGTCATGGAACCCATTGTTTCTTCTTCCATAATTGCCTCCAATCTGTAATGCAAATGAGCCTGCCATATTTCAGACAGACTCACGCACCACATTCTATTCACTAGCTAAAGTTACTCATTAACGAAAGGGAAGGTTTCCTCCGGAACCAATAGACTGTCCATCCTTTTTCTCGTCCTTGTCATAAGACTTATCCTGGCTATTTCCATCCTTTGCCTCATCCTTCTGCTTTTCCTTTGCTTCCTGATATACCCTTTCGATTTCTCCATAAAACTTCGCACGAAACTCCTTTGTTACCGGATAGCATCCTGATAGATATCCTTGCCTGCTTCATCCTTCTGCTTTGTCTTATAAGATGGCATTGATACGAATACATTTTCCTTACCCTGAAGAATGTTAACGTTATTTACAATAAAACAATCCTCAAAGTAGATTCTGGCAAGCCCGCGGATATTGCTGCCTTCTCTCTCAAATGGTGTCACAGTTACGGGAAATGTGGCATTTCCACTTCACCGTTACGACCTCTTTCAGGCTGTCCCTGCTCCTTTACACGCTCAAACTCTTCTAAGATGTTGGCATAAAGCTCTTCACGGAACCCTGCTGTAATCGGATTGCACACATCCTTATATACCGTCGCACCACTTTCATCTCTCTCGCTTGACTTGTATCTAGGCTTGGACACGAAAAGCTATCCCTTGTCCTTATTCTCCACAATAGCGATATTCGTAATCTTAAATGAATCTCCAAATACTACTGTTACAAAGGCTCTTACATTGCTATCTTCCTTCTTTACTTCATTTACTCTGATTGAATACTTCATAATCAAATCCTTGCGTGATATTTCGGGGATAATAATTACGCATTTTCCTTTCATTTTTTTATTCATATTCCCCTTCCTCTTGCACAACTATTTCGCACCAAAGATTTGCGATCTCCCCAGCAGACTTCTTTCCACCAAGGAAGTTATAAAGAGTTGTCTCCATACCATCCGATTCGAAGTAGATATATTCAGTTCTATCCACGCCTACCTCATACACTACTGTTACCGCCACATCAGGCATGAACATCTGCTCCTCTTCATCAAAATTACAAAAGACACCCTCGTGGAGCTGCCAATTAAGTTCTGGTATCACCACACAATATCCACTCACAACTACCTGGGTATCCTCTTCTGTTTCAGCAATATCATCCGCTATATATGAAAGCTCCATATTGCTGATTATTTCTTCTGCATCCTTTAATCTGCATTTCTTATTCATCCATCTCACCTGCCTTTACAGAAGTGCAAACACATATAAATCTCTGCGTTCCTCTATTGGCACAGGTAAGAAGAGTAAGTACTTCCTCGCCCGACTAATTCTTCACCGAATTATTTCTCGGACCGATGATAGATGTTTCCTTTACTTCATAACGGTGCCAGTCACCCTTCTTATCAAGAATCTTTACCTCATCACCGATGGATATCTGATTCAGATCTGTGAAGAATGTCCCATTTCTGCTGCCATTATGACCACATAAGACACAGTTTCCTTTTTCTCCAATGCCTGCCGTTTCTGACATATGCCCAATCGCATACGCAATAGATTTTGAATCAGCTCCTTCCACAATCGGATATTTAAGATCTAAAGCTTCAATTTCGATAATGCCAATGACCTCCTGTTCGGAAAGTAAGGCTGCATCTTCTTCACTAATGCTGGTGTCTTCTTCTGGAACTTCTGCCACTTCTTCTTTGCTCTCATCTTCATGTTCCTCCAAGCTTTCTTCAAACTGTTCCATCAGTTTGTCCGTTTCCTGCTGACCATGAAAATGGTAATAAAAAGGGACTACCATAATGGCAATCCCAAGTAAAATACAGATACCTGCGAATATTTTCTTTTTCATTCTATGACCACCTCCCATGGCCGCTTTCTTAACTATAGTTACCTTTTATGATTTACATCCGTATGATAAGTGCTTTTTTCTTCAGCTACACTGCTTTTATTCTTTTCATTCTCTTCCTTACCACCAAGATCCACATCCTCAACCTTGCCATTTTCAAGGTCAAGCATAGCATTAAGCTCTGCCCGCCTTGCTATCTTGCTTTTTAATTCTTCCTCATAAGCAAACGACTTTTCATACTCTTTCTTCGATGCTTCAAGATCAAGCTTGTACTGTTCAAGCTTCTTCTCCAGATATTCAACATTCTCTTGGATTCCATTGAAGAGATTTTCAAGCTTAACCATATTTCCAACAGGACTTGTAAAAAGCTCAACTTTATAATCCGTCTTTCCACGAAGCACCAGATAATTGATTCCCATAAAGTTCTTTTCAACCAAAAGTTCAAAACCTCTGAAAGAGCCTATGGATGATGTCTCTCCAGTCTTACATTTGGAAATAGCTTCAAGCATACTTGCTCCGCCATCTGTACGCTCTGTAAACATCACGCCCTTAACCTTGATAGCAAATTCTGCACTACGAATAAGCTCAGCATCTCTTGCCTTGACATCCTCTTTAACACAGACAAGCTTCTCCTCTGCAGCCTTAATAAGCTTTGGAAAACGAATCATATAATTATCCTGAAGTCCATATCGCTGGCTATCATAGGATGCCTTTAGGAGCTTTAATCTCTGTACTTCATTATCAATCTCCACTTTTTCCTTAATCATCGGATTTCCGGTTGCTACTGCTTTAATTTCTGCATAGGATAATGTCGCTTCATCAATATCCTCACAGGTTCTTGATACAGACTTACTTATCATTACCTGACTAATAAATCTCTGCTTATTCTCCACAAGGCTCCAGCTATATGCATCAAAGGTTCCCTTTGTCACATAACGATATACTGCAACTTCATCATTCTCGTTTCCCTGTCTGATTCCACGACCTTCTCTCTGCTCAATGCATGATGGTTTCCATGGACAGTCCACATGATACATTACTACAAGATGTGTCTGTACATTGACACCGGTGCCGCACTTGTCTGTTGAACCAATCAAAATCTTCTTTTTACCGGTTCTCATATCCTTAAAAAGCGCATCCCTCTGAGCATCTGATTTCGCATCATGTATAAATGCAATTTCATCTGCCGGTATGCCACGTTTTACAAGTTCTGTTTTCAGATAGTTATATACATCAAAATCTCCGGCATTTCTTTCTTCATTACCTGAGTTCTTCCAGAAATCATCCGAAAGCATCTCCTCGCTCCAGCTTCCCTTTGGTGTCCCAATATCTGAAAATATAAGCTGACAACCTATCTTTCCTTCTTATTGACTTTATATGGTATTTACCATCACCATCATCAATTCTGTCGTTAATAGTAACTGTACAAAAATTAAAAGTCGCCACAAAAATAGAATAAGCATCTTTGCTGCTTGTACCATATATTTTTGTGGCTATAACTAAATGCTTATCCAGTTATTTTCAATAAACCGTTCCATATCCAATTTGAGTTATCAACCATCATTTCAAGTGGTAGTTGATTATCAGCCCACTAAAGGGCTATTGCACCAAAAGGCGATATTGCAAGCACATCCATCGATCCATTATAAAGCGGTACTTTTTGAATTTTCTTTTCTCGATTTCTCTGCTTGCTCTTTTATATACTTTTGGACTGCTTTATCTGTGACACTACCAATTATTTCCACATAATATTTTCTTGTCCAAAACACTTTATCCCATTTACTTTGTAATTCTGGATGCTAGTTATATCGTCAATGTACTTCTTTCCTTATAAGTATCCCCTTATAAACTTATTTGGGATGAAATTGCTACACTGAGATATACATGAACTACGCAAACTGCTCCGGCTATTATTTCAACATTTTTATATTGACATAAAGTATTGATTATTTTTTTACATCTGTCTTAATTCTGCCATACAATACTTTTTCCTATATTTTGAAAAAACTATATGGTATTGGCATTTCATTCGTATATATTACTATCTTCTATTGTCCATTTGGACCACTTCCTATGCTTGAGTTTGGCTTGTGCCACCATTCTCAATACAGCATAGGAGTTTTTATATTGTAATCCTCATCATTTCCACTTACACCTTCCCTGCATAGCCGGGATTAGGATTTTTCATTTAGAGTTTAAAGAATACGCCACACTGATAAATGCGCAGCATTTAGAATCAGACTCTAAACTGTCAAAATACCCCATTCTCCGGCACTCTAACTTTTTTCAATCTCCTTAGAATTTATTCCGCTACTCAACAAGTTATAAAAAGTTCTATACAATTCAATCTAATTCAAATATCTGCTGATACCCATCTTCGTATTACCTCTTGTACAACTCTGTCTATTACTATCAAAACTCTAAGATTCCTAATATCCCCATAGGGCTTTGATTTCTCTGTTACTCGTACTAGTTGAATTTTTCGCTAAATTACCCTATTAAACTACTTTACTTATATCCATTCATTCTTTTTATCTCGCTTAATTTGACCTCTTTTATTCAACTTTATCACTTTACCCCTACATCTTCTTCAACACCCAGACTATTCAAACCTATTGATTTTGAGATTGGTGATTTGAATTTTTTTCTACCACATTATTTTTTTGAAGTGAGCTTTGTTTTTCAATATACCCCGCCAAAATGGTTCTACTTATAACTAGATTGTCTCTTAATTTTCTTATACTGTTTTCATCTATCATTCTTCTGTTACTATATAACAACAACTTTCCCACTACCTTCTGCCCATATTCCAGCTTTATTTGTATGTATGATCCCGGCATTAAATCATTCTCCTTTTCATGTCCCTCCAAATATATTTTCTCACAATCTTGTATAACCATATCCGCCTCTCCAATTAATTTCCTTAGAAATATCTTATTTATTCTATCCTTAATCTGAATGCAATACAAATCAATAGCCTTCACATTGTTTTTATCAATTATTTCAATGTATATATTAGTGCTTTTATCATTATTTTTCTCCAATGTTGAAGCATATATTTGAAAAATATTATAAATTCTTTTATAAATATCTTGAGCTTGTTCACTATTTTCTCTTTTATACATACTATTCATATACATGTATCCTCTCTCCCTTATTTGGGTAGTCCCCAGCTTTTCCAAATGCTTGTTCATTATCCAATCATCTAAATATTGTTTTTGAAATATATCAAATGCAAATATTGCAATGTATAATATAACGCATGTAATAATTAAAATAGTATTTATCATTTTTACACCTCCATCCCATGAGTCAAACAAAAAATAACAAAAAATGACTTTCTATCTAGTACATAAGAAGCTACTACTACTATAAAAGTTAACACTCCGTTTAGAATTAAGTTCATACCAGAATTATATGTAGAGACAAGAATTCCAAATGCAATCTGAGCAATTAAACCAACTAACATCGATAACCAAATTTTATATCCTATATTATTTTTATTTTTTACATCAAAAAAAATCTTCGATATTTTCAAAAAAAGGGAAACCGTGATCGCATATACAAGAAATAGCAATCTTCCGTCTAACATTTTCGTTATAAACACATGTAAAGATTCACCTTTAATCACAGCTTTTAGTGTATACATTATAAATGGTATCAATTCAGTTAAAGTGAACGAAACATTAAACTCTAACTGTTCGGTTTCATAATCTGACATTATCTTCCCATCACCAGCTTCACTAAGAAACTCTTTTTCTTTTTTGAATAATCCCAAAAATTTTTTCATCTATATGATCCTCCTTTTATCAAAATTTTTAAATCCTATATTACAATTTTGATTATATCTAATCCGACTGATGGTGTCACCTTTAGGGAAAGCAATTGTCTACATTATTGAAAATTTGTCAACATTTCTACTCTTTGTAAATATGCATTTGATATTTTATCAAATCATGTTACAATGATAATGTTATTATCACTTTATACGGGGAGGGGTACTATGAGTTCCAACACAAAATCACCATTGATGTCTACATATACAAAACTTAAGGGTATTTTATTCAACAATCAAAACGTTTTCTTCAATATACTTTTTGGATTTATACAGAATCAAACTCTTGTAAACAATCTCAAGTCAGAACTTAAGAAATATCATAAAAATAGAATACCATTTGACGATGCGTTAAATACCCGATTTTATTGTATTATTACTGATTGTTGTCCACTCAACAATTTCATAAATTTTTCAAAAACTGATTTATTTAAAAGGGCATATGATAAAAAAGCGCTTAAAGGTGAAATAGTAAATCGTAGTCGAGCTCTAAAAAACAAAATAATAAACAATACAGGTAATAGAAATATCCCATATTACTGGACACAACAATACCTTTACTCCAGAGAAGCGCAAGACAAATATTGTTGTTATACTGCTTGGGTTTTACAATATTACTATATGTTTATGCACACTACAAACTATATACGTAATAATGACTTATTAACTTATAATACCGATTATATTGAATACTTTTCTTTATGCCAAGAAGATGCAGAAAAAATCAAGATTACTTTAGGAATAAATGGATCTTCCTTTTGGGACATTGCTCAATATATATGCGACATGATTATCAAACAATGCGACTTGCAAAATTTCTCTAAAACTCAGTCTAAGGATAAATACCCTTTATATGAAAACAATCTTAGCATACTAAAAGAGCATCTTGATTTTTATGAAAAAAATATCGCCATTTACGGAAGATTAAGTATTGATAGATATAAATGTCTGGAATCAAACGCAAAAACAAATGTATACTGTGCAAGAGAATTAGGCTCTATTTTCTATTATGGAGAAACCTTTCATAATGGAAATGATGCACTTGAAATACCGCCTGATAAAAATAAAGCTGCATGTTACTACAAACTTTGCATAACAGATAATTGTGTTCACCCAGGAGGATGTTGGGCTCTCGGTGATATGGTGTTAAAGGAAGAATACAAAGAATTCAATAAAGATAGACGTGATCATGCAAAAAAATTGTTCCAATTATGTGGAAATTACGCCCCTGCTCAAAATAGTATAGCAAAAATTGAAAAAAGTATAGGTGATGATTATTATAATCAATATAAAGCTATGCTACCCGATGCACCTTCAGATATAAAGGCGGAAATTATAACTCATTATACTAATGCTATTATTTATGCTAAATTTGCCGCTGATAATAATTGGGTATATGCATATAACTTGCTATATACAATTATTACATCCCCTGTTGTAAACACCTTTTATAACGAACTATCTAAAAAAACAAGTTATGTTACCCTTGCCCCGTTAGATCTGCTCCGAAAATCTGTAAATATGAAAAACGCATGGGCTATGGACAGGTTAGCATGCGAACTGCTAGATAATAAGGATCGTACAAATACTGATATAACCGAAGCGTTTGCTTTACTCAATAAAGCTGCTAACCAAAATCTAAGTAAAGCAATTAGACATTTGGAATATTATAAAAAACATTCAATTCATCAATAAAAATTAGAGCAGTAACAACTATGCCAATATTGTATGTGTGTGTTCAAAAATATGTCTTCCATATTAATCAACATTATTTTTCTAATCAACGGAAGCTCATTCGTCAATTTCTGTTCCCAATTTAAAAGCATCACACTTTCTTTTAACTTTCCTACTTATACCCTTTCTCCTTCTCATACGCTATTATAAAATCCCGGTTTGCCAGTTCATATTTATTAAATACCGCTGTGTCGTCAAAATCATCCGGCTCGACCGTTCCATGATACCAGCTTTTGGAATTGAAATATGCCTGATAATCGGCGTCTTTGAACTTTCTTCCATGACGGGCATACAGTTCATTACATGCCAGACGGATCTCATCCGGTGTTAATTCATCCAGATCATCCTCTGTCAGATATTCACTGTCGCTATATGGAAGAATGTAGTCATCGGAAGAATCATCTTCTGATGTTGGATTATAATAAAACGGCTCATACGCTCTACCGCTATATTCACATTCATCCTCCAGATTATCCACACTTAACTGACGTGGATAATAGGATGGTCCTGCAACAGAATATATCTTGCCAACTACGCACAACTCGCCATCCTCATCTACATAAGGTACCGCATCCCTCACATTGGATAAAGCAACCGTCCAGTCATAGGTTTCTTTCAGAAAAGAATCCGTTCCTTCCATATCCTTATATGTATTGGTAAAACAACTGTCCATTGCATCCTGAACGTTTTTTTCATATGAATCTTCATCGATATCCAGATAAGCCAGCACATCATCCTTTGAAAGAAGTACATCTTTACGAAGATCGATCGTATATACATAAAAATCTGTATATTCATTTGCATCAAAATCCACCCGCACAACTACCGACAACAGATCCTGATAAACAGACCACTCATATCCGATAGCGATACAATCTGTATATTCGGTTCCCGCTTTCGCCATATAATCATTTCCGAGTTTCTCTATCTTTGTATTTACATTTTCACAGGCGGTACTCTCATAATCTATGTATGGTAAGTGGTATACAACCTCCCCATCTTTCGTCTGCACTTTTCCGGACATTTTCGAATCAGCAACCATGTTATCTGAATATGCTTCCGGCATTTCACCGGTTCCAAATCCCACTTCTTTTTCTTCCGGAAGTGCGGCTGCCTTGCCATCTGATCCTGCTGCAGAAGAAGCCTCCTCTGATGTTTCCGTGTCAGAACCTGTATCCATACTGGTTGTTTCATCCGTTTTTCCGGTTTCTTCTGTCACGGTTGTTTCGGTCTTTTTGCTGCTGCCATCAGCATCTTTTTTTAAGGAAAAACTGCATCCCATGAGGCTGCCTGCCAGTACCATACTTAATACTATAAATCCTGCTTTTTTTCTCATCCTTTTTACCCTCGTTTCTTTATCTTATAACTGCCAGTTTATGTTTTCAGCATTTTTTGCTACCAGCAGTTTGGTTCTGAGTTCTGTATCATCCAGATCTATAAAGTCACCATTTGAATAATACTTCCACTGTGCTACTTCCTGATTTCCTGACCAGTTCATCTCACTGATCACATAAAACTGCATCGAAGCCAACGGTTCCTCACGATATTTCATATATCCATAACAATCGTTAAAATGTTCCCTATGTACCAGTTCCTTTATTTCCATAAATTCCTGTTCATTCTTTACCTGCCATATGGATAGTCTGCAGTCCTTTTTAGGCTTTCGTATTATTTTTTCAACAGATCGGTTGAACAAGATGGATATACAAATATAGAATACCGCATATTCTAATATATACACTCCAATATGTACAGAATCTCCCATCGTTGTATAAAAACGTTCCTGCTGCAACTGATTGCGGTAATATATAATTACCTCCGTAATATACAACGATAAAATGACATCTGTTACAAACTGTCCTATTGTGATCGCCGACTGCATACATTTTGAATTAGCAAAAAAACGGATAACTGCCAGCACAATTGCTGTTATTACAGCAACGATCAATAGCACAATTCCTATATTCCCAATTGAGGAAAATATCCAGTCCTTTTTATCTTTTATACTTGGATTAACTACTTTTCGCGTACATTCTTCAAGGGATCGCACAGTCTCATTGGAATACAGTAAGGACAGGAAGCCCATTCCAAATCCTATTAAACATATAATCAACCCCATTAATTTCTTTTTCATATCTTCATCCCCCATATCTTATATATTTCTCCAACAATATATTCGTCACACCATCAGGCAAAAACCGCTTCCATTTCAACCCCAAGCACATCCCCAAGCGTTTCTGCCACCTTCTCTGCGGCATAAAGTTTATAATACAGTCTGGAATCCTGTTCTCCCATCTGGAAATAGCCATCGATGATCGTATCAGAAATAGCCACTGCATAATATACTTCTCCCGGTACACTATCCTGATTGTTTGGATCAATATTTCCCGTTGTCCCGGTAATACCGATGCCGATATCTGCACGATATGCCTGTTTACAGGCTTCCGCCATTGCCCGCGCTGTTTCTTTGGAATAGACACCATAAGTTTCTATCACAGCTTCCGGAACACCCTGCATGACCTTTGCTTCGTTGGAATAGGTTACAAATGCGCCCTTTAATACTGCAGATGCCCCTTCAGTATCTGTGATCAGGGAAGCGATCTGCCCGCAAGTGATACTTTCCATGGTTGTGATCGTCATTTTCCGGTCGATCAGACAGCCTGTCAATCGTCTGTAATTATTCCGTATTGTCTTTTCCATCTGTTCATCCAGTTTTTTTCCTGCCATTTATCCTTCCGCCTTTGTTGCCTTTAATCTATTTATTATTATAATATATTCACAAAAGGATTTCCACAAGTGGAAATCCTTCTGTCATTTCTATTTATCCTATCCCTTCTCCACAACCAGGAGCTCCTCGCCATTCTTCACCTTTCCGGTCTTTACCGGACGCAGTTTATAGCCATCCGGGAGCTCTGTTATAATGACAGGAGATATTAAGGATGGCGCATGCTTTTTCAGATAAGGAAGATCAAGCCGCATGACCGGCTGTCCGACAGACACTATCTGTCCGGTCTCAACCAGTACGTCAAAGCCTTTGCCATTTAGCTTTACCGTATCGATTCCAATATGGATCATCACACCGATTCCCTGTTCCGTTACCAGCCCTATGGCATGCTTCGTGTCGAAGACAAAGGCAATCGTTCCGGCAACAGGCGCGGTTATTTCAGGATCCGTTGGTAATACAGCGATTCCATCGCCCATCATTCCACTGGAAAATGCCTCATCCGGCACACGTGATAGTTCACACACCTCCCCCGTAACGGGACTCAATATACATACTGCATCAGCTTCTTTCTCGCTTCGTCTTCCCTCATCTTCAATAACCGCTTTCTCATCATCCCCTTCCAGATAATCCTCCAGATTGGATTTGATCACAGACACCTTCGGGCCATAGATGACCTGTACGCCATTTCCTTTTTTCACCACACCGGATGCCCCGCTTGCCCGGAGAACATCTTCTTTTACAAGAGCTGCATCATATACCGTACAACGAAGTCTGGTTGCGCAGCAGTCAACATCCGATATATTTGCCTTGCCGCCAAGTCCTTCACAGATCAGTCTGGAAGTCTCCATCTGTGGGCTGTGATTCTGGAAAACATCCGTATTCCTACCATTGCCTGATTCCTGCTCCCCGACATTTTCCTCATGCTTTCTGGCATCCACATCACTTCGACGATATAATTTCACTTCGTCATTGTTATCTCTGCCCGGTGTTTTCAGATCAAACCGCCGGATCAGATAATAGAACAATACATAATATACGATAAAATAACCGATACCGACAATGACAATCCAGATCCAGTTTGTCTTTGCATTTCCCTGCATGATGCCGAACAGGGTAAGATCGATCAGTCCGCCGGAGAAGGTCATTCCCACACCGACTTCAAATACATGCATCAGCATATAGGCAAAGCCTGCCAGAATACAATGGATTCCATACAGAGCCGGTGCGACAAATAAAAATGTGAATTCCAGCGGCTCTGTAATACCTGTGATCATGGCTGTAAGGGCTGCGGAAAGAAGCAGTCCGCCTGCTGCCTTCCGTTTCCCCGGTGCTGCTGTTTTATACATGGCAAGAGCCGCCCCCGGCAGACCGAATATCATAAGCGGGAATTTACCGGACATAAACCGGGTGGCTGATACCGCATACTTCGTAACGGATGGATCTGCAAGCTGTGCAAAGAAGATATTCTGTGCTCCTTCTACAACACGTCCGCCAACCTCCAGCGTTCCTCCGACCGCAGTCTGCCAGAATGGCAGATAGAACACATGATGCAGGCCAAATGGTATCAGAAGACGTTCCATAAATCCATATACCCAGGTTCCTGCATAGCCGGAATTTAAAACCAGATCACCTACGGTATAGATGCCTTTCTGGATTGCCGGCCAGATAAAGAACATCAGAATACCAACTCCGGTATATACCAATGCTGATATGATCGGAACGAATCTGGAACCACCAAAGAAAGACAACACCTGCGGCAGTTCAATCTTATAAAAGCGGTTATGCAGGGCAGCCACACCAAGTCCTACCAGGATACCGCCAAATACACCCATTTGCAAAGATGTGATACCGCAGACAGAAATAACCGCCCCTGCAAGCATTGCTTCCATACCACCATTTATCGTGATCAGCGCACTGATCGATGCATGCATGATAAAGAATGCAATAGCCGCTGATAGCGCAGCAACTTCCTTCTCCTTTTTTGCCATACCGATCGCCACGCCCATGGCAAACAGGATTGGCAGATTGGCAAATACCACATTTCCTGCCTCACTCATTACCTCAAATACAGCAGCAAATATCGTTCCAGGCCCAAGGATCCGCATCAGCCCATATGTTTCAAGCATGGTTTCATTGGTAAATGAGCTTCCGATTCCAAGCAGCAGTCCTGCCACCGGCAGGATCGCAATCGGAAGCATAAACGACCGACCAACCCGTTGTAATATTCCAAATATTTTATCTTTCATATAAAAAATCTCCCTGTTTCACAGATACATTCATACGAACTAGTATCTGCAAAACAGAGAGAATCATTCTATTTTTATGAAAAAACTTCTTCTTTGTATGGTCTTCCGATCTTTACGACTTCTCCATTATCCAGAGTTACGGTTGATCTGGAATAATGCTTGACGTGCTGACGGTTGATAATACAATTACTGTTTACACGGACAAATACCTTCGGAAGATTTTTCAAAGCATTTGTCAGCGTAATATACTGCACATAATCACCTCTTGTTGTACAGTATCTGGTGAGACGATCATCTCTGTGAATACAGATGATCTCCGAAGCTGAAAAAATATTGATCGTTTTCCCATAGCAGACCCGGATAAAATTACTTTTGCTCATATTCAGGCGCTTGATCGCCGTATCAACGGCATGCACCAGCTTGATATCCCGGTTTCGCTTCATAACACAATTGCAGTGCTCCACGTCATAGATATCCCAGCCATCCGGAATATGGTCTGCATAAAATATAATCTTGCAATTTGGAACCGAACGATTGATGGCTCTGGCCAGACAGATCCCGTTATAATGCAGATTGTCAAATACGATCTCCGTAATAAATATATCACAGGAAAAGGTACTTTCTTCTACATCTATAGACGCTTCTTCCGGCAGATACAATTCAAACTCTACATTATCCAGATCCATACGGGATTCTATAAAATCCTTCACAGCTTCCACTTCATGCATAGATGAATCACATATACCAATTTTCATTTGTATAACACTTCCCTCTCATTTGAATGCCACTTGTAAATTTTAGTATATTTCTTAGATATATGCAGTATTATTGTTAGTTTTTACATATAATAGAAGTGTCACTATCTGTTTCTTTTTTAATATTTATTAGAAAATACTTAAAAAGAAAAGGAATACCATCATGACACTGAATTATAAAATTATAGGATCACGCATAAAAATACGCAGAAAAATGAAAGATGTCACCCAGGAACAGATGGCGGAAGACCTCAATCTGTCTGTAGGTTTTATCAGTCAGCTTGAACGTGGTATCTGCAAAGTGAGTCTGGATACACTTGCAAATATCACCGAATATCTGGATTGTACTTTTTCTGACATTCTTGAATACAATCAACATTCTGAAAGCTATAATCAATCGAAACTGAATGCTCTTTATTCATCCTTATCCCCTGAAGACCAGCATGTTATGCTCAGTCTGATGGAGACTTACACAAAACACCGCTAATATCCGGAAATTAGAATACCATAAAACAGACTAAAAAAAACATAGATTGTCAATTCTACGTTTTATCATGCATAAATGACATGTGCAACTGACATTTCTGCTTTTTTTCTGCATAATTTACATCATAATAACAATAACAAAACTCCGATCATCAAAATTAGAATCCTAATTCCAGATAACCGGAGTTTTTATTATGTTTATTTTATTATTCTTTCGAATCTGTTATTTACTTACCTTACGAAAGTTCTTCTTACCACGTCTTACAACGATTCCATCTCCATCAAACTTCTCTTCCGGAATTGTAACTGAGATATCAGGTATCTTGTCACCATCAACAGCAACACCGCCCTGCTCTACCGCACGTCTTCCTTCATTTCTGGAGGATACCAGACCGGACTTTACAAGTACGGATACGATATCGATCGCACCATCCTTGAAATCATCGGCTGACAATGTAACAGATGGCATATCAGCAGCAACACCCTGGGAGAATAATGCTCTTGCACTCTCCTGTGCCTTTACTGCTTCTTCTTCGCCATGAACCAGCTTTGTAAGTTCAAATGCAAGGATCTCTTTTGCTGTATTTAACTGACTGCCTTCCCAGCTGTCCATCTTGTCGATCTCTTCCAGTGGAAGGAAGGTCAGCATACGGATACATTTTAATACATCGGCATCTGCAACATTTCTCCAGTACTGGTAGAACTCAAATGGTGATGTCTTGTTTGGATCAAGCCATACAGCGCCCTTCTGTGTCTTACCCATCTTCTTGCCTTCTGAGTTCAGAAGCAGGGTGATCGTCATGGCATATGCATCCTTGCCAAGCTTTCTACGAATCAGCTCTGTACCACCAAGCATGTTGCTCCACTGGTCATCACCACCGAACTGCATATTACAGCC
>ERZ779673.231-NODE-231-length-27864-cov-4.675824_pt1 | contig 27864 bp, 29 predicted proteins | sample MGYA00511956_ERZ779673 | MGnify/ENA primary metagenome ERZ779673 (study PRJEB29588, sample SAMEA2152065) | human gut metagenome | biome: human gut; feature: human-associated habitat; material: faeces | place: Denmark | collected 2008/2010 ... | reverse complement strand
TAATCATGGAAGTGCATTAAAATATTTTAAACAGACAAAAGCAATAAACTTAAGTGAATATAACTGGTATTCAATAGGGACAGGCGATAAGCCATTTAAAGGGGTTTATGATGGGCAAGGATTTGCTATAGATAATATAAATATTCCTAATATCACAAATGCAGGAAATAAAAAGATACAATCTAATGTAGGATTATTTGGATTTGTTAATAGTGCAACCATAACAAATATTTATTTAACGAATGCAAATGTTTATGGTAATGATGGGGTAGGACTTATTGCAAGCAATTCAACAAATACAACAATAAATGCAAATGTTATAGAAAATTGTAAAATTTATGCAGAAAATAAATTTGGTGCACTTGTAGCAATATCAACTAGTGGAACTATAAAGAATAATTTAATTTATGTAACAACAAGTGGTGGAACAAGCACAAGTGGACTATATAATGGATCAATAACTATTGATAGTAATTTGGTGGAAGAGAATGGAAAACGAAGTAAAACATTGGGTTCATTTACTGATTGGGCAAAAGTATTTAATAGATTATTGCCTGACGATATTGTTTGGATAGGTGAAGTTGAAAGTTCTAAAGCGACTTCTTCTGATATTGAGAATTGGATAAATGGCACATTAGATTAAAAAGAAAGAGTTTGAAACTCTTTCTTTTTATTTTTTAATATAGAATTATTTTCATTATAAAAGTCATTTATTAATAATGGCTAATGTTGTAGGATAGATTGTTTATTTTATAATATTAATTAAAAAAAATTAAAAATTTTGGCAAAAAGGGTTGACTATTTTCAAATAAATGCATATAATATTGCTAGCACTTGAAAAACAAGAGTGCCAAAAAAGTCGATAAAACATCTAAAGAGGTTAATATGGAATTATCTGACCGTAAGAAAAAAATTCTTTGCATGGCTATAGAAGAATATATTAAAGATTGTTCACCTATAACTAGTGGGGGAATTAAAGATGTTACTTCTTTGAATTGCTCTACTGCAACTTTGAGAAGTGAACTTAATGCTTTAGAGGCGATGGGCTTTTTAAAGCAGTTGCATACTTCGGGAGGAAGAATTCCTACTGCTCAAGGATATAGATATTATGTTGAAAACTTATTACAATCGGTAGAAGCAACAGAAGCAGAACTTGATGATGTAAAAAAAATTATATCATCAAGAACATCTAGTTTGAATGATATTATTACTGGAATTGCTAAAATTGTTAGTAAAGCAACAAATTATCCAACGGTTGTTATGGTAGATGGATTTGAAAATTTAGTTTTAAGTGAATTTAAACTTATTCCTCTACTTGAAGATAAAATTATGGTTTTGATTGGAACGATTGCTGGATATATTACTCAAACTTTAGATGTCAAAGCATCTCCACAAGATTGTCAAGATGCATCTAATTATTTAACAAATCATTTCAAGGGTGAAACTATTGGTTTTATGATTGAAAATATTGAGCAGTTTGAAAAGGGAATGCATAGTGAAATTAAGGCTTTTCAAACTGTAGTAAACTCTTTAATTAGTGGGTTGAAACAATTAAATAAGCAAAAATATCTTAATGTTCGACGTGAAGGGAGTGCTAAACTTTTAGAAGATAACAATGATGTTGAAGATGCAAAGAAAGTTTTAAATGTTTTAGAAGATGAAAAAGAACTTTCTTCAATGATGGAAATTAAAGGTAAAGGGGATATTGAAGTTACTGTTGCTGATGAAGATAGTGCAAAATGTTCTGTAGTTAAAGCCCCTATATGTGTAAACGGAAGACAACTTGCTTCTATTGGAGTTATTGGACCTCAAAGAATGGATTATGCAGGAATTGCTTCAGCACTAAAAGTTGTTATTGATAATCTAAATAACTTAAAAGGAGAATAAATGTCAGAACAAGAATTAAACAAAGAAAATGATTTAGAAAAAGAAAATTGTCATTGTTCTAGCGAGTGTGATTGTGGAAAAGATTGCAAATGTGATGAAAATCATAAATGCAGTGAAGGTTGCACCTGTGGAGATGAGTGTAAATGCGAGCAAGGTGAATGTAATTGCAATGAAGAATGTTCTTGTCATAAAGATGATGAATGTAGTTGTGATGATAAGGATAATTGCACTTGTGATGAAGAACAATGTGAATGCAAAAATTGCACTTGTGAAGATAAAGTTGATGATGCAAAAGAACTTGCAGGTCAATACTTAAATCTTGCAAAACAAGTTCAGGCTGATTTTGAAAATTTCAGAAGACACGCAATTGAAGATATAAAACAAGCCAAAATAAATGGACAAATTTCAGTTATAGAAGTTTTTCTTCCTTGTCTTGATACTTTTAAAGAAGCAAAAAAGTCTATTACTGATGAAAATATACTTAAAGGTGTTGAGATGATTGAAAGCAAAATTAACGATGCTTTAAAATCACTTGGGGTTGAAAAAATAGACTCTATTGGTCAGGTCTATAACCCACACCTTCATAACGTTATCGCTGTTATGAATGACCAAGATAAAGAAAATGATATCATCTTGGATGAATACCAAGCAGGATATAAATTTAATGATAAAGTCATTAGATATGCAAAAGTCATTGTCAATAAAAAGGAGGATAAATAATTATGGGAAAGATTATTGGAATTGACTTAGGAACTACAAACTCATGTGTTGCAGTTATGGAAGGTGGAAAACCTACTGTTATTGCAAATGCAGAAGGAGATAGAACAACTCCTTCAGTTGTTGCCTATACCAAAGAAGGAGAAAGACTTGTTGGTAAGGTTGCAAAGCGTCAAGCAATTGTAAATGCTGAAAACACTGTTCAATCTATTAAACGTGAAATGGGAACTAACTATAAAGTTACATTAAATGGCAAAGAATATACTCCACAAGAGATTTCTGCCATGATTCTTTCAAAACTTAAGGCTGATGCTGAAAGTTATTTAGGTGGACCAGTAACTCAAGCAGTTATTACTGTTCCTGCTTATTTTAACGATTCTCAACGTCAAGCAACTAAAGATGCTGGAAAAATCGCAGGTCTTGAAGTTTTAAGAATTATCAATGAGCCTACAGCAGCAGCACTTGCTTATGGACTTGATAAAGGTGAAAACGCAAATCAAAAAATTTTAGTTTATGACCTTGGTGGTGGAACATTTGATGTATCTATTCTTGAAATAGGTGATGGAGTATTTGAAGTTTTGTCAACTAATGGTAATACAAGACTTGGAGGAGATGATTTTGATAACAGAATTATCGACCTTTTAATTGAAGAATTTAAAACTACAAATGGCATTGATTTATCTACAGATAAACTTGCTATGCAAAGATTAAAGGAAGCCGCAGAAAAAGCAAAAATTGACCTTTCTGCTACTCCAAAAACAACAATTTCTCTTCCATTCATTTCTGCTGATGCTACTGGACCTAAACATATGGAATATGAACTTACTAGAGCAAAATTCGATTCTATTACAGAAGATCTTGTAAAAGAAACAATTGATTGCACAGTAAGAGCATTATCAGATGCAAAACTTGATAAAAATCAAATTGATAAGGTTATTTTAGTTGGTGGTTCAACTCGTATTCCTGCAGTTCAAGAAGCAGTAAAAGAATTTACAGGAAAAGATCCATATAAGGGAATCAACCCAGATGAATGCGTTGCTGTTGGTGCTGCTATTCAAGCCGGAGTTTTAGGTGGCGAAGTTAAAGATGTTCTTCTTCTTGATGTAACCCCACTTTCTCTTGGTATTGAAACTTTAGGTGGTGTGTTTACAAAACTTATTGAAAGAAATACAACTATTCCTACAAGAAAATCTCAAATTTTCTCAACTGCAGTTGATAACCAACCAGGTGTTGATATTCATGTATTACAAGGTGAAAGAGAGTTTGCAAATCAAAATAAAACTCTTGGAAGATTCCAACTTACAGACATTCCACCTGCACCAAGAGGAGTTCCTCAAATCGAAGTAACTTTTGATATTGATGCAAATGGTATTGTAAAAGTTTCTGCAAAAGATCTTGGAACTAATAAAGAGCAAAATATTACTATTACAGCATCTTCAAATCTTAAAGAAGAAGATATTGAAAGAGCAATAAAAGAAGCAGAAGAGCATGCTGAAGAAGACAAGAAACGTAAGGAACTTGTTGAAACTAAAAATCAAGCCGACAATATGGTTTATGGACTTGAAAAAATGCTTAAAGATAATGGCGATAAACTTGCTGAAGAAGATAAAAAGAAACTTGAAGAAGCCATTGAAAAAGCAAAGAAAGAATTTGAAAGTGAAGATATCGAGGTTATTAAAAAAGCAATCGATGAACTTACAAATGTTTCAAATGGCATAGTTTCTAAAATGTATCAATCTGCAAATCCTAATGGTGCTGGCACAGATAGCAACACAGGAACAACAGATGGCAACAATGGTAACAATAATAACGGAAATAATGACAACAATGATGGTAATCCAGAAGTAGTTGTTGACTAAAAATGAAAGTATTACAATCTTATCATTATGATAAGGTTGTAATAGTATTTTTAAACAGTTTTTTTGAAAAGAGGTTTATTTATGGCAGGAAAAGATTATTATTCAATATTAGGTGTTGATAAGTCAGCAAGCGATGACGAGATAAAATCGGCATACAGAAGACTGGCAAAAAAATATCATCCAGACTTAAATAAAACTGAAGAGGCAGCAAATAAATTCAAAGAGATTAATGAAGCATATCAAGTGCTGGGCGACCCAAAGAAAAGAGCAAATTACGATCAATTTGGCTCTGCAGAAGGCAATCCTTTTAGTGGAAGTTCTTCATCTGGTGGTTTTGGTGATTTCTTTGGTGGTAGTGGTGGCTTTTCAGATATTTTTTCAGATATTTTTTCTGCGTTTGGTGGCAGAGGAGAATCGCGAACTGCTGAAAGAGGACAAGATATTAATATTGCCGTAAATCTTACCTTTGAAGAAGCATGTTTTGGAACTGAAAAAAATATAACACTTGGTAAACTTGAAAGATGTTCAAGTTGTAGTGGAACAGGTGCTAAAAATGGAAAAGAATTCTCTGTATGTCCTGAATGTGGTGGAACTGGTCGTGTAAGGTATCAACAAAATACATTATTTGGAACAACTATTAGAGAAGCCGGTTGCCCAAAATGTAATGCAACTGGAAAGATTATAAAAGAAAAATGTCCTGATTGTAATGGAAAGGGATATCAAAAGGTTAATAAGACAATCAAAGTAAAATTCCCAGCAGGTATTGACGAAGGACAAACACTTCGTATGAGAGGTGAAGGGAATGCTCCAACAAGAGAGGGCGTGAATGGTGATTTGAATATTAAAATTTCGGTTTTACCACACAAACTTCTTGTTAGAAAAGGAAATGATTTATATCTTGACCTTTATGTTCCTTTTACAACGACTCTTTTAGGTGGAAAAGTTGATATACCTACACTTAAAGGCACTTATGCATTAAATATTCCAGAACTTACTGCAAGTGGAACTGTGATGAGAATAAAAAATAAGGGCGTCAAAGCACTTAATAGAGATTATTATGGAGATTTGCTTGTTACAATAAAGGCAGAAGTTCCAAAGAGCCTTGATAAAGATACTAAAGAAGAAATTGTAAGGCTTTCTGAAAAAATAGGGAATAATGCATATACAAAATATAATAATTTCTTGAAAAATATGAAAAATTAATATAATAAAAAAAGGTTACAAATTTTGTAACCTTTTTTTATGTATATCATCACTTGAGTTAAAATAGTCTCTATCAAAAAATCTTTTAATGTGATTTCTGCACCAATAAATAGTTTTTTTTATTGTTTTAGAATTTGGTGCATTTATTTTTCCGTTCATAAAGTCAAATATAGTTGATGGAGTCAAATTTGAGATTAAACATAGATTTGTTAAAGATATTTTTTTATCTTCAACAATATAAAAAATTATAATTTATAACAATTACAAATCATTAATATTCAAATTTTCAGTCTTCTATATTTATTAATTTTAGACTATCGCAATTAAAAAATTCATCTAATTCAATTTCAAGTCCAGCACAAATATCATATATTGTTTCCAGATTTATATTTTTCGTTTGATTTGTTAAAATAGAACTTATTGTTGATTGTGGAACACCACTCAATTTAGATAATTGATATTGAGTTAATTGTTTCTTATTTAAATAATATTTTATTCTTTCTATAACAGCATTAATTAATTTCATAAAATTATTTATTACCCATATTTTTTATTAATTGAGATATGATTGTTTTTTGCTCATCATTTAATTTTGAATAGTCTTCAAGAATAGATTTAAATTCGTTGTTATATTTATTGCCTAAATAAAAAAAGTCATATATAGTTATTCCAACAACATCACAAAAATCAAGCAAAGTTGAAACTTTGAGTTCAACACTTTTATTTTCTATTGTTTTTATAAATTGAGGATTATAGCCAAGCCTTTGACTTGTTTCTCTGGCAGATAAATTTGCTTTATTTCTAAAAATCCTATTCTATTTATTATATCGTCATAATTTAAGTTTTTCATATTTTGCTTCCAATTATATTTTATTAAAATTCTATATATGAAATTTCTTTTAAATTTAAAAATTTGATTTATTTTGTATTGTTATTTGATAATATTATTTAAAAAATCTAGTAAGGTAAGTTTCTTTTTTGATGGTAGAGATTTAATTTCTTTTATTAATGACATATCTATATCATAATCTTCAAAATTTTTATAGAAAAATTTATCAATTGGACAATCACACACTTCTAAAATTGTTATTAATTTTTCTATAGATAAAGAAATACGTCCACTTTCAACTTGACTTATGTATTGTGGACTCATTCCAATTCGTAAACTTAATTCTCGTGCAGATAGATTAGATTTATTTCTTACAATTCCTAATCTTTTTATTATTTCTTTATTATCCATATAATAAAATTATAACCCAATAACATTTGAAATATGATTTGTTATAAACATAAAAATAGTGTATAAAACAATAAAATATTTTGTATTGTACATAATTTATGTTATAATGAAGATAAAGGTATCAATTATGTCAATTACTATTTGCTTTATAGGGCATTTAAAAGTTAAAGATGAAAAGTTGGTATATGAAAGGGTTTTGAAGATTGTTGAAGAATTGGTGGCAGATGATGTGAAATATTTTATATTTGGAAGCAAAAGTTCTTTCAACACTCTTTGTTATAAGGTTGTCAGTGAATTGAGAGATAAAAAATACCCTTTTATCAAAAGGGTATTTGCAAATTGTGATCATCATGTTTATCCTGAAGTTTATCAAAGATTAATTGATAGTATGTATGAATATAGTTATTTTTCACAAAAGGTTAAGAATGCTGGGGGAAATAAATATATTTTTAGAAATCAAGATATGATTGATAAGAGTGATGTTGTTATTTTTTATTATGATGAAAGTTATAAAAAGGATATTATGACAACTAAAAATAGAAGATTATCCTTTGTGCAGAAAAGTGGAACGGGAGTGGCTTTTGAATATGCAAAGAAAAATAATAAAAAAATTATTAATATTTTTAATCTTATATGTTGAGAAAATGATAAGATTATATTAAAAAACACTTAAATTCATTTTTATTATGATATTTAAGTGTTTTTTTGTCATATCTTTTTAATTAAATTCTTATATATTTATTTGAACGTTTTAAAAGCCAGTTCATAACTGTAAATGCTCCAAGAAATACTAAAACGATTGGAATAGCAGCCCAAATACTTAATCCTGCAAGTTGAGTTCCAAGAAGCCCACCGAGAAGCATACCAACAACAAATATTGTTGAGATGTAGGTGAGTATTGCGTTACTTCCCCAAATTGCAAAGAAATCAAATTTAGGTTTCCAATTATTTATGCAGTTAAGTCCTCCCCAAATCATTGCAGCGATTGCTATGCAGAACATTGCATAAACAGGAGTGCAACCTCTTTTTGCTGCTGTAAAATTAAATGCAACAATCAAGACAACTGAAATAAGAAGAATCAAAGATGTTAAAATCCAATATTTTTTATTATCGTCTTTGAATTCTGCAAAAACTGAACCCATTAAAAGAATGCAAGCCCAACTAAAGCCACCAATTATACCACCTTCTAAGATTGAGTTTGCAAGAGGGAATAAACCATTTTGCATAAGAATTGTTAAAACTGTAAATGTTATTCCTACCATTATAAGTCTTCCCCATTTATCAAATCTGATAAATGGAAGTGCCATAAGTCCAGCAAGACCTATGTTTTGAAGAGTATCCCACTCCCAACCACCATATCTATTACCATCTGTTGGAACTGTTATTTTTTCAGCAGTTGCCACTAAAATGAAATACAATGCAAGAATTCCTGCAAGAGCCAAGAAATATCTAAACATATTTTCTGCAACAACTTTAAATTTATCATTTTTGACAAATCTTGAAATTACATAAACAATAAGTAGTGCAATTGCAATCCAGAATCCTATTGCATATATTTTAATTTGTATTGATAGATCTGCAAAGGTTTTATCCCCAAGGAAGATATCAACCCAACCATTTTCAAAACCATTAAATAAAATTCCTATACCAATTAAAGCCAAGAATCTTAATGCGAGTTGCAAGTATGCTTTTCTTGTGCCCACTTTTGCTTCTCTAGATTTGAAACTTTTTACTATTGTAAGTCCTATTACAAATATAAACATTGCCGCAAATAAATCTGCAAATGATATTCCTGGCAATACTTGAAAACCACCACTTCCATGCTCTACAACTGGTGCTAAGAAGTCAAAGCATGAAAATAATGGGAAAATAAATGAGCAAACCATTAAAAACATACAAAGTCCTCTAAATCTATCAATAGAAAGCACTCTTTCTGATTTTTTGTTTGATATATTTTCAATATTATTATTGGTTGTTATTTCATTATTTTCTTTCTTTTTAAATAAATTGAATTTAATTTTCTTTTTTTCGTTTTTCGGTTCTGTTGTTTCAATTTTTACATCAGTTTGTTTGTTAATAGTTTTATTTTCAATGTTTTCAACTGTGTCATTGGCATTGTTATCAACATTTTGAACTTCTTCAAACTTTGTTTTGTCTTCTGACATATCATTCTCCTTTTATAAACTTATTGATTTTTTCTTTCTCGAAAGTAGGTATGCAAACGCCGTAAGTCCAACTATTGCAATTATTCCTTGGATAAGTGCAAGCCAAACTGGTGCTTGTGCCAGTGCAGATTCTGGCATTAATGACGTATAGAGACCTATAACGAAAAATTCAACTAAAAACATTATAATTGGGTTCTTTCCCCACCAAATAAGTGGATCAAATTTTGTTTTATGATATTTGTCTAGTAAATCAAATACAACAAATATTAAACCACTTAAGCCAACACCTACTAAAATAAAAGTAGGGGAACAACTTCCTAAATTTATTGTGCCAAGCCATTGGGTAGCCATAACTCCTATTGCACAGAAAAATGCCGAAACTATTAAAGCATTATATTTCTTCTTAAAGTATAAGTCAGCGATGAACATATCAAAGATAAGCATCGCACCCCAACCAAAGCCACCTACAACACCACCATGGACAATTACATCTAGAAGTTCTCTATTATTTCCAATTTGATGATAAATTGTAAATGCGATAGTTATTATGCTTGCTCCTAAAAATTTAACCCATGATTTTGCCTTAACAAATGGAAATGCAACGAGTATTGCAAATCCTATACCTTGCAGAGTTACCCAATAACTATAAATAACTCCTTGTCCATTTACTACACTTGCATAATCAATTGATGTTATTATAATATTCATAAGCCCTAAACAAGACAAGGCAATATAGAAAATTTGTTCTGCGATAGGGGATAACTTTTTATTCCATGATGGAATTAAAGCGAGCAGTCTTAAAATAAGTCCTATAATTGCAATAATAGAGAAAGCAGTTACTGTCCAGTCAAAAGCATTTAAAGTATAGTCGCCACCAAACATATCTAGAAATTTATTGCAAAGGTCAAGGAAAGTGCCGACACCTATAATTGCTAAAGCCCTTTCAAGGTAATGAATAATAGCATGTTTTGTTCCATATAATCTTTGCCATTTGCTAAACGATAGTGCAAATGTAAGACCTATTGCAAATATGAATGCTGGTGCAATAATATCTGCAAGTGTCATTCCAGGTAAAATTACAATTCCATTCTCAAGTGAATGATCTGCAAGTCTTGATAGAAATCCTAAATTTTTAAAATTTTTTAAAAATTGAAATATAAGCATTGCAAAAACACAAAATCCTCGAAATCTATCAATACTTTTTATTCGTTTTGTTTCTTGTGTTACATTATTATTTTTATCTATTTTTTCTTCTATTTGAGTTTCTTTAATAGAAACATTATCATATTTTTTTATTTCTTCCATATCTCACCTATATCATCTCAAATTTTTTATAATCAACTTTACCAAAATTTGTTCTTGGCATTTCATCTATAAACTCAATAATTCTAGGCCAAGAGTATTTGATAAGATTTTTTTCGCACATAGAGAAAAGTTCTCGTTTGATTTTTTCTTTATTTGCTTCTTTATTTTTTAATGATATAAAAAGTTTAATATAGGTTTTATCATTATAATGATAAGGAACAGCACATGCTTCATCAACCTCAGGATGTGTTTTTGCTAGGTTCTCTATTTCTGATGGGAAGATATTTATTGCACTAATTTTAATTGATCTCTTTTTTCGATCAAGAATAAATAAGAAACCATCTTTGTCTAAATAACCTAAGTCGCCAGTTTTTATCCAAACTTTGTCTTCTTTTACGACATAGCCCTTTTCTCCATCAAGGTAACCTGCCATTACCGAAGGGGAGTTTACCACAATTTCTCCAATAGTATTTGGTTTTAAAACTTTTTCATTTTCGTCCCAAATTTGTATTTCAGTGTTTGGAATTGCTTTCCCACAACTATATTTTTTATAGTTCTCAAATGTGTTGACAGCACAAACACTGCTTACTTCAGTAAGTCCATATCCTCGCATTAGACGGGCAGGTGCTTTATATTTTTCAAGAATTGTATCAAAATGTTCTATAAAAGGTTCGTTTAAAACATCGCCACCACACCATAAATCACGTAATTTTGCAAGATGTTTTCCATAAAAATTTTTATGTTCTATCATTTTTTTAAACATAATAGGCACGCCTGCCATAAATGTTACATTATGATATTTTATTAAGTTATTTATCTCTTTTGGAATAAATTTAGGAACTAAAATAAGACTATATTTATTTGTTAAACAAGTGTGCACAGCAACTCCTAGTCCATAAGCATGGAACATAGGTAGGGCAACAAGACCATATTCTGTGCCACGTTCTTTTCTTGTATACATTTTTTCTAGCGATATACTAAGTTCATTTAATGCACGATTAGTTATTTGAACGATTTTAGGTTGACCACTTGTTCCACCACTATGCATGGTGCAAACGACATCATCACAAAGCCCCAACCCCGTAACAATATTGGCTGTGCTATTTTTATTTTTGTGATTTATTAGTTTTGAATATTTTAAAGTGTGATTACAAGTTTTGCTTTTAATTTTTGTATATAGATAATAAAGACCTTTTCTAAAGAATACATAATTTGCTATAGAACAACTTATCAGTATTTGATTTAATCCTACAAGTTCTTTATGGTCTTTGATTAATATATCATAAAACATAAGTCCTTTGGATTTTGTTTGTAGAAGATTTTCCTTTAACTTGTCAAGAGGAAGAAGGGGGTGAACAATATTCGCTATTACTCCAAGTTTTGAACAAGCATAAAAACCAACAAGTGCTTGTGGACATGTTGGTAAATATATTGTTAAAACATCACCTTTTTTAAACCCTAGTTCAACTAAAGATATTGCAAATTCTTCAATATCTTTTAGGAATTTGTTCATTGAAATTTTATGTCTATTAAATAAAATTGACCCTTTTTTAAGGTCGCAATTATTTATCAGCATTTCATAGCATGTTTGATTATTCATTATAGATCCTTATTAAGAAAATTAAATTATCAACATTTTTATATTAACATAAATTGTCGAAATTGTAAAGGAATATAACAACATTTTTTGTTGTTATTTTTTTAATGTTTTTACTTCAGCATTTCCTATAGATTCAATTTTATCGTTAGGAGATAATTTGTTAATACATCTATAAAGCATTTTAAAATTTCCTCTATGTGCAACTACTAATATATTTTTATTTGAGTTTTCAATAGATTTAAAAAATATTGCTGTTCGATTATATAAATCTTCTTCAGATTCAGCATTGAATTTATGAGGATCTTCACAAAATTCTTCAAACATTTCTTTAGTTATATCTTTTTCACACATACCTGTTGCATCGCCTGCATTTTGTTCTTTTAAATTATCATCACAAATTATTGGACAACTATGATATTTATTTATAATTTCAGCAGTTTTTTTTGCCCTTATTAAAGGTGATGAATAAATAATATCAATACTTGTATTTTTAAGTTCTTCTGCAGTTTTTTCTGCTTGTTCTATTCCTGTCTGATTTAATGGGGCATCAAGATGACCTTGAATTATTCCATTTATATTACAATCTGTTTGTCCATGTCTAACAAATATTATCATTATATAAACTCCTTTTAGTTGTTTGATAATATGCTTACTAATGATAAAACAGCAACAACTGCAGTATCACATCTTAAAATGCGTTTTCCTAAACTGATACTTTTGGCATTTCTATTTTTAATCATACTTGCTTCTTCATCTGTAAAACCGGCTTCATTGCCGATAATTATTGCTATTTTGTTCTTATTATTTAAAATTTTAGGTTGAAATGTATTATCTATAGTTTCATTTTCATAAGGAAATAAAACAAGATCAAATCCATTCAGATATTCTAACATTTCAGTAAATTTTAATAGTTTATTTGCTTTTAATAATTTTGAACGTTCGCATTGTTTACAAGCAGTAAGGATTTGTTGATTTAATCTTTCTTCTTTTAAAGATTTATTCATTGTCCATTTACTTGTGAAAAAGTAAATATTATTAACTCCAAGTTCTATTGATTTGGGAATAATGTTATCTATATACTCTTTTTTAGGTAGCATTTGAAAAAGAGTTATATCTTTTTGAGGATTGGCAAGATTTAACTCTTTTTTTTCTATTTCACAAATACAATCATTTTTCCCAATTTCTTTTATATTACAATAATAATCATAATCGTCATCAATACACGCAATTATTTTATCGCCTTCTTTCATTCTTAAAACTTTTTTTAAATGAAATAATTCGTCCCCAGAAATAATTATATTGTTGTTATTTTTTTTACCGAAAAATCTTTTCATCCTTTTCTCCGTGTTTAATTATATCAAAGACATAATAATTTTACAAATGATTTTTTAAACCTATTATTTATTGATTATGATTGACAAATATTCTTTAATCATTTAATATATTTTTTGTAGATTAAAGGAGAATTTATGTTTGATAAAGAGTTTAATATTATGAAAGAAGCAATTCTTTATGTAGGCGATAATATATTTTTGAAAGGTGCTTCTAAAAAAACTTCCAAAGGTAAAGCAGATTATTTTACAGATAAAGATATTGCTTGCGAAAAATATATTATTGATACTATAAAATCTAATTTTTTAAATGATAATATTATTAGCGAAGAAACAAACTCTTATAATGATTTAAAGGATAGAAGTTGGATTATTGACCCCATTGATGGAACATTAAATTATATGAATGGTTTAAAAGAATGTGGAATTCAAGTTGCTTTTTATGCAAATGGTGAATGCCAATTTGCAATTATATATTTACCTTATTTTAAAGAACTATATTTTGCGAAAAAAGGTGAGGGTGCCTTCTTAAATGATAAAAAATTAGATATTTCTCCAGTAGAAATAAAAGATGCAATGATTGATATGGATATACATTCAACAGATTTAGAGATAGTAAAATTGCAGAATAATATAATTTATAAATTAGTTCCAGATATTTTAAAGATAAGAATGTTTGGGGCTGCTTGTTACAATTTTGTTGTTGTTGCGACTTCTAAAACATCAGCACATATTTTGGTTGGGAAAAAGTTAAATGTTTGGGATACTATGCCAGGACTTTTTATATGTAAAGAGGCAGGAGCAAATACTGTTGACATTCAATACAATGGGTATAATATAGTCATTGCTGCTGATACAGAAATGTTGATTGAATTAATAGTTAAGGTAATAAAAGAGGAAATTGATAAATTAATTAGTAATAATTAAAAAATCCCATTATATTTTATTATTTTACATAAAAAAAGAGTTTTTTATTTATTAAAGGATTAAACTTTAATTAAATTTAAAAAACTCTCTTTTTTATAAAAATGTGTTAAAAAGATAAAAATTAATTACTAAATAATTAAAAATTTAATAATTATTATTTTTTCATGACATTTTTTGTAGAATTTATTTAATTTATTTTTTTGCTGATTAGATATCCAGCCATAAAGAAAAGAGCATTTTTGGGAAGGCATATATCTATACAACTGTTCCCACAGCAGTTATTGTGCCCACAATAATGTTCTTGGCAAGGGTTACATAGAGAAGGACAAGATGGGAAGCAACATTGTGGACCAGGTGGGCATGATGTTTGCCAATATCCACATGGTTGATTGCAACCACAATGGCATAGGTCAACGAAAGCACCCATTCTATAATTTGTATTAATAATCATTTTAAACTCCTTAACTTGTTTATTCTAAAAGACTTTATGTCGAAATAGAATATAAATGATGAAAAATGTATTTTTTGCTGTTATTGCAATTGTTGGGACGGTAATTGGTTCTGGGTTTATTAGTGGTAAAGAAATTGCTGTGTTTTTTTCACGTTTTGGCAACTATTCATATCTTTGTATTTTTTTTATTTTTTTATTATTTTATTTTTTAATTAGATTTATTTTGAATAAAAGTGAAGATGCTTTAAATCGTTTGTCAAAATCGAAATTTTCATTTTATTCAAATTTAATATTGTGTTTAATTTTTTCATCTGCAATGTTTGCAGGTATAAGTAATACAATTTGCAATTTAAACATTTTTTTAAGTTGTTTTATATTTGTTTTGGTTTTACTGATGAGTTTTGTTGTATTTAAAAATGGTATGGGAAGTCTTAATAAATTAAATACTATTTTTATTCCCTTAATGATTTTGATTTTTGTAATAAATTTATGGACTGTTATTGATTTTAAATTTGTCAGTATTCAAAATAATAATTTAGGGATATCGTTTGTATATGCAATTTTGTATGTTATTTTGAATTTGTCAAATGGAAGCGTATTGATATGCAAATTAGGGCAATCTTTGACTCAAAAGCAAAAAGCACGAGTTGCTTTTTATTCAGCACTCGTGCTCTTTTTGATATTACTTTCAACTAATATCGTTTTACTTCAAAATCAATCATCATTAGTTCAAGATATGCCACTTTTATCTTTATTTTCAGGATTTCAAAAATTTTTGATGACTATTGTTGTTTTTATTGGTTGCATTACAACATTGTTTTCACTTGTCTATACTTCATCTTTTTCTATGCGAGGGCTGTGCAAAAATGAATTTTTGATTTTTCTAGTAAGTGTTTTATTTCCCCTTGTGTTTTCACTGCTGGGCTTTAGTTTTATTGTTTTATATCTTTATCCACTTGCCAGCATTTTAGGTGGTGTGATTTTAATTGATTTATTTTTTATACCTTTTCTCAAAAGGACTGACAAGAAAATACATTCCAGCAGCAAGAATACAAAGTAGTGTAATGCTTGCCATAACAATGTCTAGTTTTAAAATTTGACTTCCATAATTAATTAGATATCCAAGACCTGCCTTACTTGACAAGTATTCTCCCATAATTGTTCCAACCCAACTCATTCCGACATTAATTTTCAATACAGATATAAATTCAGGTAGGGCATTTGGAAGAATAAGTTTATAGAATATTTGAAATTTATTTGCGTGCATTGATTTCATGAGAAGTATTTTATCATTATCGCATGAAATGAAAGCATTAAGCATTGATATTGTAGTAATTATTACGCAAATTAAAACACACATTACAATTGTGGCACCTGTTCCTGAACCTACCCAAAAGATAATCATAGGGCCGAGTGCTATTTTGGGCAAACTATTTAAAATTATCAGATATGGTTCAAGAATTTTTCTTAGTCTTTCGCTCCACCAAAGTAAAACTGCAATTAAAAATCCTATTACGGTTGCAAGAATAAATCCAATGATTGTTTCATATAGAGAAGTCCAAATATGAATCCAAAGATTGTTTTGTTTTGCAAGATCAATTATGGTTGCGACAATACGACTAGGACTTGAAAAGAAGAAAGGGTCAATAACTCCAAATTCAGCACATAATTGCCAAATTCCTAAGAATATAACGAATATAGCAATTTGCCAAAATATAACTAAAAATTTGTCTTTTTTTTGTCTTTTAAGATATTGCACTCTTGCTTTTGAAAAATTGATGTTTTTATTTTTTTTCAGCATAGATTTCTCCAAATCTTATCAAAATAGTTGCCAAAATTTTTATCCTCTCTTTTAGATAGTGGAGTTTTTCCTTGAAAGTTTATTTCAAGTTTTTCTTTTACTGTTGCAGGACGTTTTGTCAATATTATGATTTTATCTGACATACTTAATGCTTCCGATATGTCATGAGTAACTAAAAGTGCTGTTTTTTCTTCACTTTTTATTATTTCATATACATCATCACAAACCTTTAGTCTGGTTTGAAAATCAAGGGCAGAAAAAGGTTCATCAAGGAGAAGCAAACTAGGCTCTAAAACCAATGTCCTAATTAACGCAACTCTTTGTCGCATACCTCCACTTAATTGTCGAGGTTTTTTATTTTTGAAGTTGTAAAGGTCGTATTTTTTAAGCAAATCTTCAGCAAGTTTTAACTTTTCTGAATTTTTATGCTGTTTTTGAATTTCTAGACCTAGAATAATATTTTGCCAAATAGTTCTCCATTCAAATAAATGATCACGTTGAAACATATAGCCGATTCTGCCATCGTTTTTTACGATGGGTTTTCCATCTAAAATTATTTCTCCGGAAGAAGGTGTAAGAAGACCTGCAATAAGAGAGAGAATAGTTGTTTTTCCACAACCACTAGGGCCAACTAAAGATGCAAAATCTTTTTCTTGGACATTAAAGGTAACATTATCAAGGGCTTTTACTTCACTTTCTTTTGTTTGATAGAAGTAACTGACATTTTTAAATTCTAGTAAGTTTTTCATTTGTTTGACCTCTACAATATCAGTTTAGTTTTTTATTTGAATTTTGTTACATATTTTGAAAAAATAAATTTTTTATTTTTAAATTAATTATTTTTATAATGATTTAACTTAAATTAATAATTTTTTATTATTTTTTTGTCAAATTTATTTTAAAAATTTGGCAGTAAACATTGAAAATGGTTGCTTGTGGGCTTTATAATTTTGACAAAGTTGCAAAGGAGCATGAAGTGGAAGATGAAGACAAGATTAGAAAGGCACTTCTCAAAAAGGCATTAGGATATAATGCTGATGAAGTAATAGAAGAATATACATTTGATGACGAAGGTCAAATAAAGTTATCTAAAAAAAAGGTTACTAAAAAGCATTTTAGTCCTGATATATCTGCAGTAAAGGTTTTGCTTGAGCGATATTATAAAACTTATGAAGACAAAGTGTCAGAAATGTCTGATGAAGAACTATTACTTGAAAAAGAGCGACTGGAAGAAATATTGAAAGGGGGAAAAGATGGAGATTAAAGAATGCTTACACAAAGTAAAATGTGATTTTTATGGGTGTAATAATTTGGCAAAATATTCTTTTTCTACAAAGGGAGTTATAAAACGTGATTTATGTTTTTGTGAAGAATGTTTAAAAGGAATGTATAATGAAATTGCAAAGTTACAAAAACCTAGAACTGTAAAAAGCCCTTTTAAATTAAATAAGAAATTGAGGAGAGAGCATGAAGAAAGATAATGATAAAATTGTAAAAGAAGTCATTGATGATTTTAAAAGAAGAGCAGAAGCAAGAAAAAGTTTTGACCTTATATGGCAAATCAATATGAATTTTTTAATGGGAAATCAATACTGTAATGTTGGTTATGGTGGACAACTTGAAGAGCAAGAACGTCAATTTTTTTGGCAAGAGAGAGAAGTTTTTAATCATATAGCACCAATTTATGATATGAGATATGCAAAATTATCAAAGATAAAACCAGAGATAAACATTTTGCCAGCAACTAATGATGAAAGAGATAAACAATCTGCAAAAGTTTCTAAAAAGATTTATCAATCAGTAAAAAATAAACTTGGTATAGATTCTAAAGTAAATCAAGCGATAAAGTGGTCTGAAGTTTGTGGGACAGTATTTTATAAAATTGTTTGGAATTCGTCTATTGGTCAAGTTGTAGGGCAGGACGAAATAGGACAACCAATAAAGAGTGGCGAAATTGAGTTTAGCGTAGTAAGCCCATTTGAAATTTATCCAGATTCTCCAGTCTGTGAAAGTCTAGATGAATGTCAAAGTTTAATTCATGCAAAAGCATATACTGTTAAACAAATAAAAAGTATGTATGGGATAGATGTTAAAGGAGAAAGAGTTAATACATATTCACTTGATAATGTATCAGTAGGAATTGGTGGGCTTGGTTTTAATGGAACCGTTCCTAAAATAATTGAATGTGTAAAAAATGATAGTGCCATCGTAATTGAAAGATATGTTCGACCAAATTCAGAATATCCAAATGGACGACTTACTATTATTGCAGGAGAACAACTTGTTTATGATGATGAACTTCCATTTATGGTTGGAAAAGATAGACAACGTGATTTCCCTTTTGTTCGTCAAACAAGTATTGAAGAACCTGGTTGTTTTTGGGGAACAAGTGTTATTGAAAGATTAATTCCTGTTCAAAGGGCTTTTAACGCAGTCAAAAATAGAAAGCATGAATTTATCAATAGACTTTCACTCGGTGTGCTTTCTGTAGAAGATGGTTCAGTTGATTTAGATAATCTAGAAGATGAGGGGTTGTGTCCAGGCAAAGTTCTAGTTTACAGACAGGGTTCAAAGCAACCTAAATATCTTGAAAGTGAAAGTCTGCCGAGTGGCTTAAGTGATGAAGAAAATAGTTTGCTTGATGAATTTAACAAAATTAGTGGTGTAAATGACCTCTTAAGCACAGGGTCAATATCTTCAAGTATCAGTGGGACTGCTCTTGAACTTTTAATTAGTCAAGATGAAACAAGACTTAATGCCTCTGTTGAAAGCATTAAGGTGGCGACTAGAGATATTGCAGATAAGATTTTAAAGTTATATAAACAATTTGCTGTATTTCCAAGGCTTGCAAGGATTATTGGGGAGAATGGACAGATTGAAATGTTTTATTTCTCATCATCAGATGTATCTAGCGATGATATAGAAATAGAGAATCAGACTGACAGTCTTCAAACATTATCTCAAAGACGAGAAATGATTTTTTCTTTGCTTGAAAATGGTATTTTAAAAGATAAAGATGGACAACTTTCAAATAGAATGAAAAGTAAAATATTAGAAATGCTTGGCATGGGAATTTGGGAAAATGCTCAAGATATAAACGAACTACATATTAAAAAAGCAGATAATGAAAATTTAAAAATGATGGACGGAATAAATTGCAAACCTAGTGTTATTGATTCTCATGATCTACATATAAATGAGCATATTGCTTTTATGCTGGGCGAAGATTTTGAAAAAGCAAAGAACAAAAATATTAAAATTGAAGAACTATTTTTAGAACATATAAAAGAACATAAGAAATTAGAGAAGGAGAGTAATTGATGGAAGAGAATGATAGAGAACAACCGATTGAGGAACCGACAAATGCCTTAAACAAGGAGAATGATGAAAGAGTTGTGAGTGAAATCGGCTCTCAAAAGACAGATTTAGGGAAGTTCAAAAGCGTTGAGGCTTTGTTAGATGCATATAACAATCTTCAGAGTGAATTTACTAAAAAATGTCAGTTGCTTAGCAGTATGGAAAAAGATAAAACAGAACAAGAGAAAATTGAAATAAGAGAACAGCAAGAAAAGGTAGGTGAAGAAAAAGACTTATCGGCTGAAAATGATTATGAAAAACAAGTAAAAATTGATGAACAAAATCTTGCTCTGTTCCTTTCAAACAACAGCGAAGCAAATTTTTATGCAGATGAGATAAAAGAAAGTTTATCTGCACAAAAGGCTCAAAATCCATATCAAATGGCTTGGGCAAATGTTGTCTTATCTCATTTAAAGAATAATGACAATAAAAAAGACGATCCGATAATTAATCAATATGTATTATCTGATGACAATGTGAAAAATAAAATTATAGAAAATTATTTGACTGAACTTCAAAATCAAAAGACCCCAATGGTTATTTCGTCTCAAAGTGGAGAAAGATTGTCAGGTGTTTTACCTGACAATCCTAAAACCCTTGAAGAGGCAAAAGAAATTACAAGTAAGTTGTTTAGTTGAATTAAAATATTGTAAAAAAAATAAAAGAATAAAAAATAAAATTAAATTAAAAAATACTAATTTAAAAAAATAAATATAAAAATAAATTAAAATTATTGAAAATAATTATTTATTTTCGATTTTATTTTACAAATTATTTAATAAAAAAAATAAAAAAGGAGCAAAAAATGGTAACATTACAAACTGCAGAAAATGCATTAAAAAATGTCTATCTTGGCGTTGTTGCAAATCAACTTAATGTAAACGCAAATCCATTGCTTGCAAGAATTAAACGTTCAAGTAAAGATGTTTGGGGAAAGGAAATAAGAAAACTTGCACCTTTTGGTATTAATGGTGGAATTGGTGCAGGTAGTGAGACTGATCAGTTGCCAACAGCATCAGGCAATGGTTATGTTCAATTTGTTGCAGATCTTAAAAATTTATATGGTAGAATTGAAATTTCTGATAAAGCAGTAAGGGCATCTGCAAATAATATTGGTGCTTTTGTTAATCTTTTATCAGATGAAATGGAAGGACTTGTTAAAGCAAGTTCATTTAATTTAGGAAGAATGTTGTATGGAGATGGCACAGGTCTTCTTGCAACAGCATCAAGTGTTTCTGGAAAAACTGTTACTTGCGATAAAGTTAATAACTTAATTGAAGGTATGCTTATTGATGTTTATAAATCAGATGCTAAAAGCAATACATCACCTTTAAAGGTTGTTTACGTTGATAGAGTAAACAAAACTTTTACTTATGAATGTAGTGCAGATGTAACAATCGCACAAAACGATAAATTCTATGTTCAAGGTTCAAAAGACTTTGAAATTTCAGGGCTTGGTAGAATTTTTGACTCTGCTCAAGATACAATTTATGGAGTAAGTAAAACTACTTATCCTTGGCTTAAACCTTTTACAAGCACATCAGAAAAAGAAATATCAGATATAGCAATTCAAGAAGCAATTGATTTTCTTGATATGAATGTTGATTCTCAAATTAATTTTATAACTTGCTCAAGCAAAGTTAGACGTGCATATCAAGAATATTTAGGTGCATATAGAAGAAACATTGATATTACAGAACTTGAGGGTGGATATAAAACTATCACACATAATGGTATTCCAGTCGTTGCTGATAGATTTGTTGATGATGATACAATGTATTTATTAAATACTAATGATTTCACTTTGCATGAACTTTGTGATTGGAAATGGCTTGAAGGTGAAGACGGAAGAATCTTGAAACAAAATCAAGGATATCCAACTTATAGTGCAACTCTTGTAAAATATGCTGAACTTATTTGTGATAAGCCTTGTGGACAAGCAAAAATTTCAGGGATTAAATCAACAGTTACAAATCCTTTTAGCACTGTTGTAAATGTAAATAATTCTACAGAAGAGACAGTTTAGTGCATTTGATTATAAATATATTTCTTAGGTTTATAAAAAAAATAAAAAGGCAAAAAATTTTTGCCTTTTTATTTAATTTTTAAATTTATAAACACAAAAAGTAAGAAATATAATTAATTTAATGATTAAAATAAAAATTATTTGCTTTTATATTAAAATATTGGAGGTTATTTTGAATAAAGATTATGTGATAATTAAATGTGATTGTTGGTTTATTGCTCAAAGATTGAAAGAGATTGATTCAAGTTATTATATTGTTTTCAATCTTTCAAATCAAAAGTATGAAGTGCATTCTTACTTGCAGGCAAAAAATAGTTATTGTTTTACTTTGCCATTTAATGAACTTGATGAAAGAACATTAAATTTTGCTTTAAAAACTAGGAGAGAAAATCAAGACCAGTTAATTAAAGAAATTGAAGAAAATAACCGTGTTATTTATGAAAAAAATATAAAAGAACAAATAAATACGTTAAAGGAGGCATTATGCTTGTAAAAGATGTGATAATTCTGGCTTGTGAGTTTACTGAAAACAATGACCTTGCAAAGAGTTTAAGTAATAACAATTTAGATGAAGACCAAAGTCTTATAGTTGATAGTTTAGTAAAATGCTTTAATTTAGTAAATAATGAAATTTGCAGTGAATATATGCCTTTAATTAAACAAGAAAAAGTTCAAATGCAAGATTTTAAATGCCAATATTCTCAATTATCTGATAAGGTTTTAGATATTATCTCTATTGTTGATAGAAGGGGGAACAAGGTTAAATTTAAATGTTTCGATAATTATTTCATTGCTTTTGCAAATGAAGTATATGTGAAATATACATATGTTTCACAAGATAGTCATTTAGAAGATGAAATATTTACAACAATTCCTGAAAGAGTATATGCTTATGGTGTTGCACGTGAATTTTATTTTATGCAAACATTATTTGATGAAGCAGATGTTTGGGAAGAGCGATTTAAAAATAGTTTAAGTATTTTGACTAGAAAAAAGAATGAAATAATTATGCCTCGGAGGAGGTGGATTTAATGTTTTATAAAAATAAAATTAAAACTTTAAAAACAAAAGAAAAAGAGTTTGCTTTTGATTATTTTTCAATTTGTCCTAATTTGCAAATTGATGAAAATATGGTAGAAGAAGGGCATGCAATAACTACATATAATTTTATCACAGAAGACAAAACTTTAAAATCGGGATATGGCTTTAAAGATGTTCAAATGCCAACATCTTCCTCTAATTTAGATGATGAGAGCAAGGTTACACTACGAGGTAATGAAGTTAAAGCAATTTGGAAATTGAAATGGTATAATATAAACACCGATACTGATAATTATTATCTTTTCTATTTTAATGATGAGAATTTAATTTGTTATGATAATATGTTCTCGATAAGACCTGCTACATTAATAATTCCTAATGATTATACAGAAACACCTTATGTGGTTTATTATAGACAAGATGGTTCTGATTGTTTATTACTTTCAGGTGAAGGTGGTGGCTTGACAATAATATCAGGAAGTAGTTCTCAGTCAAGTGATACAGCACCTCTTATTATTTCATGTTGTTCTCATTATGGAATGATGTTTGCAATTACGGCAGACGCAAGAGGAAAATTAATTTATAGTGAAGATACCGATATTTTAGAATGGACTGATGAGAAAACGAAAGATTTAGATTTTAGTGATGAAAGAGGTGATTTGAATAAATTAATGTCATTCAATGATTATATTTATATCTTTCGAGATTATGGTATAACTAAAGTTTCTGTTTATAGTTCTGATGATGAATTTTCTATTAGTCATATGTATTTGGCAGATAATTATATTTATCCTAATTCAATTTCACAAAGTGGAGACAATATTTATTTTTTAGAAGATAGTGGGATTAAAGTATTTAATGGTTCATCAGTTAAAAACATTAATTTAGATTGTATAAATCTTTTAAAAAATTGTGATAATCGAAATTGCTATGGGGTTTGTTTTAAAGGTAAATATTATCTTGCTTGTAGAGCAAACTTTAACGATGGAAAGGAAATAGGTTGTGAAAAAAGTGAACTAGGTTACAAAAATAACACATTAATTATTTATGATATAGAATCTAATCATGTAGATATAGTAAGAGGCGTTGATATAAATCAAATGCTTGCTTTTATAAATCCTTATAAGTCTAAATTATTTGCTTGTTTTAATAATGATTATATTAATAAAATTGGAGAAATAACCACAGAAGGAAAAATATTTGATGAAAATGAAGAAGCAAGTTTTTTAAGTGGGAAAATAGATTTTGGGCTGCCTGGAATTAAGAAAAAAATCAAATATTTCTTAATTAAAAGTATATATGATTGTAAAATTGAATTTATTTATGAAGGCAAAACAAATATTATAGATGTTAAAGGGTGTGATAAAATACAAAAGATTAATGCAAATATAGTTGGCAGACAATTTCAAATAAATATATTAAAAACTGAAGCACAGGCAAATATTAGTAATTTTATTCTAACAGTGAGAGTTCCTAAATGAAATTAATTTACAGAAATCATATTGAAAAATTGAAGGAAGAAGAAAGAAAAGTCGCAAGAAATTTAACTAAATATATGTTAGATATTGATAAAAAAGAGAGGAAAATATGGATTTCTGGTCAGAACTTATTAAAATAGTTGTAAGTAATGGTATATTTGCAATGCTCTTTGTATTTTTATTTATTTATCAATTAAAAGATAGTCGTAAACGTGAAGATGAATATAGGATTATCATTGATAATTTGTTTCAACATTTAGAAATTATTGAAGAAGTTAAAGATGAAGTTGAAGATTTGAAGCAAATTGTTATACAAGGAGAAGAAGATGAACGGGAAATATAAGAATTATAGTTTTTGGACGGCTTTAGCCGGTGCTGTAGTTGTCTTTTTAAATGCAATTGGAGATTGTTTTGGATTTTCAATTGATAATGAACTTGTTTCAGGGCTAATTATGTCAGTTGCAGGTTTGCTTGTAGTTTTTGGTGTTGTAACAATGCCGACAAATAATAAAGAAAATGGGGAAGTTTCAGAAAATCTTGAACAAGAAGAAAAGCAAGAAAGTAATAAAGATGAAATAAAAGACAATGAGGGAATTGAAGAGAAAAATGATGAAAATCAAAAAATTGTTTTAAATCAAAACAGTGTAATTACGAAAGACGATACAAAAGAAGGTATATAAAAAAATACACCGAGAATTCGATATCTTAACAATTTCAAAATTGTAAGATGTCAGTTCTTGGTGTATTTTTTTATTTTTAAGCAATAGGAGTATCAGAACTATCAATAATTGCTATACCTGTATAGAATTTATAGTTTTTATTGGCATCTCCTGGTTTTTTCAAAACTTTGTAAGTGATTTCAAGATAATCGCAACCATCTTGACCTGCAAACATTTCATGGTTAAGTTTACCAGAAATGTATGTATGATTTTCGTCAACAAGAGGATCGTCTTCAGTTGGCTCAACTATAGAATACCATTTTCTAACATCAGTTGTTCCTACTAGAACGATAGGACTTCTTGAAACTAGGATAGAACCATCATAATTTGTTGCTTTCATATCTTCAGTCATAAGAATTTGATTTCCAATATTAGGATTGAAAGCATTTACTGGGAGTGCATCTCCAAAGTAATTATTTTCCCACATTTTACCAATGCTTGAGAATTCAACACCACTTACGTGGTCTGCAGGGGCGATACCATCACCAGCACCATTCTCACCATCAAATGGCATATATTCAATGTCATAAGGGCCATCATATACTTTTGCGACTTCAGATGCAAGAGTGCAGTAAACATTGTTTGCGTGGTTATAATAATTTAAGTCAACTTGAATTTCAATGTAATCAGTGCCAAATTGTCCTTCAGTAGTGCCACTAAGGTCTGCATCGTATTTAAGAGCAATATACATATTTTCAATAAATTGAAGTTGATTAAGCATTAATACGACAGATTGATATTCAAGAGGAAGGATAGCAACTTCAGATTGTCCTTCTTCATATTTAGGGAAGTTTGCGTCATCACCAATAATGAAAGTGTTCCCTGCATATTCTTTTATTTCAGAAGCCAAGAATCTTTCGTCAATGTTTGCATCTCCACCTTCGCCACTGATAGAGACAAGCGAACAAACACCTTCAATAATGTTGTGGACAACTTCTTGATATCTTCTGCCAAACTCAACAGAACTTGCATCATTTGCATCGAATTTATAAGAAACCTCATAATCTGTTCCTTTATAAGTTCTTACTTCAGTAATGTTAGAGAAAATGTTTATATTATCATTTGAATAAGCCGTAGGTCCAATAATGTTTTGAAGAATCCAGTTTTCAATTTTTGTAATTTGAAGTTGTGTTAAACCAACAAAAGAACCAGTTTCATTAAATAAATTTTGAATATATTCAAGTGCAACATCAACACTGCTTTTAGTGCCTTCTGCAACGAAACCAGAAACATTCATTGAATAGAAATATTCAGTGCCCCCAACAGTGCTAGGTGAGTGAGAAACAGTGATTTGATTTGGTTCAAGGTCAAGTGCGTAGCAATAGATTGCATATTCAAGTGCTTTAGTGAATTCAGAATAAGCATCATAATTTTTTTCAAGACTTGCTCCAGTTGCCGATGTTAAAAAGTTTTGTTGATATAAACTGTTACTATTACTATAATAGTTGGCAATATTTGTTTCATAATTAGACTCATCTTTAAATAAACCATATATATGACCATTTTCAATAATAGGAGATAAGTCAATGTTCCATATATCATTATACTTTAAATATCCTTCTAAACCTTCTACGTCATAATCAAAAGACCAATTCCAACCATTTTGAAAATTTGCACCAACAAGATAATAATTTTCAAAAGTGTTTAAATTATATTTTGTTGTATAAGTCGAATATTCTTCGCTTGTATTTTCTAGTTTTGTGCTATTTTTATAAATTTCAAAAGAACCATCTTCTAAATATTTTATTGTGATAACATCTTGTCCTTCTTTAACTTCTATATTGTTTACTGTTCCTAAAGTGTCAACTTTATAACGGACGCTGTCGTAAAGATAAGGTAGAAATTCTTCTTTATCATTTGTTGTAAACTGTGGAGCATACTTAATTAAATCATTATTAATAGTGCCTTCATCTTCATTATGTATAGGTAGTGCATATATATTATATAGAGTTGTCATTATATAATATGCATATTGTCCATAATAAATATTTTCTTCTTCTGCAGTTCCACCAGAACCTGTGTTGAAGTCATAACTATCTGGTCGGTATAAAACTTTGATTCCATACATATCTAAAGTTTTTGTGTCTTCAAAATCTGTATCAGAATCTTCATAGTCTTCAGGGGTTGAGCCCATACAACCAACACAAACAAATGCCATACAGCATATTAAACAAATACTAAATATTCTCATCCATATCTTTTTCATATTTATATTTTAACCTATTTTTTTTATTAAATCAACATTTTTAAACAATTTATTATATTTTGTAAAAATTTAAATGATATATAAGGTTAAAGATAGGGGAAAGTTTTTTTATATTAGTGATAATTTGAAGTGAATGCAATATCGTGAAATATGTCGAATAATGGCATATTTGTAAAATTATTTACAAAATGTCATTATTTGTTTTTTATAATTGTCGAAATATAGATAATTTTGATATATTTGTAAAAAATTAATTTATTTTGTAAAAAATATAAATGTGATAACTGTCGAAAATTGGCATATTTTTACAAAATACTTTTTTGTGGAAAGATTGATTTTTTAATTAATTTTATCGAATTTTGTCGAAAAATAACATAATTTTACAAAAGTCCGATATTTTTACAAATATGTCAAAATTCGACAATAAGAAATTAAAATAAACAATATTCTTTTATATATATAATATATAGAAAAACATTGAATACAGAAACCGGTTATGATATAATAAAACAAAGGAGAGGGTATGGAATATATAGTAGGGAAATTGACAA
>ERZ779673.225-NODE-225-length-28235-cov-4.404755_pt1 | contig 28235 bp, 20 predicted proteins | sample MGYA00511956_ERZ779673 | MGnify/ENA primary metagenome ERZ779673 (study PRJEB29588, sample SAMEA2152065) | human gut metagenome | biome: human gut; feature: human-associated habitat; material: faeces | place: Denmark | collected 2008/2010 ... | reverse complement strand
CACCAGCGGCAACGGCGTCATCCCCCAGTTCGGAAATCAGGGCGTCCACCCTGGCCGCGGCTTCCCGGGCTTTCAGGGCTTCCGTGTGGTACGCGTCTTCCCAGTTCATGGAGGGGGCCAGGGCTTTCCATGAGCAGACCAGTTCATCCACTCCCTTTTCCTCCGTCAGCTCTGCAATCACATGCACATGGTTGCGGCAGACGCTCCACGCCAGCACACGGCAGGATGTTTCTTCCGCGAGCCCGTTTGCCAGGGCCTGCACCTCCTCCGTGTGGACGTGCGTACCCGCGCCCGCGCGTAAAGAAAGCTCAATATGGTCGTCAAAAGCCCGGTTCAGGCCGGAAGACAATGCGCCCAGCTTGCCATAGGCGCCCTTTTGCCCGGCCAGGGACATCTCCGCCATGAGGCGTGCCTTTTCCTGCTGCCAGGCAACCATATCCTGCGCCGGAAGGGCATCGTGTCCCCAGAAAACGATGGAATAAGCCGTGAGTTCCGCATGCAGCCCGGTTCTGGCGCCGACGCCCAGGCCGGAAGCAAGCCAGCCCGGGCGCAATGCAAGCGTTGCGCAGGGGCGTGCCTGGGGATTGGGCGTAATGGAAGAGTCTGGGGGCATGAAGGAAAGCTAGAGAATGCCGTAGGATTGGTTGATGTCGGAGATGCTGGCGTTTTCACGCCGGGAAACTTCTTCGTAGAGAGAGGGTTCCCACAATTCGAAATATCCTCTCCGTGCGGCGAGCCGGACGGAGGAACTGAGCTGTGCGTGTTCGCACATTTGTTTGGGTATCAGCAGCTTGCCTTGGGCGTTGATGACAGCCTCCACACAGTTGGCGTATAATTTGCCGATGAAAAGGTCGATTTGCGCTTCCGTGTAGCCGGGCGTTGTTTCTATCTTGTCAATGAGTTGCTGGAATTTTTCCCGCGTATAGGCTTTGACGGTCGGCAAATCAAGACGCCGGCCGGATAACAGGAGCAGGGCGCAACCTTCGGAGGGCCTCCATTCGGCCGGAATGGCAATCCGGTTTTTGGGGTCCAGCTTGTGCGTGTATGCACCAAAAAGGTTGTCTGATACACTGCTCATCGCATGCAAGTACACTACGTAGTGACTTCAATACACTTTAATGCACCTGAAATGTCAACCCCGTACTGGAAAAAAGTATTTTTTCATGTGCCCATGTCATAAAAAAAGCATGGATACGTTCTTGCTCCCTTCCGGGGGCGGTATTATATTCCGCGCATGATGCAGTTTTGCGTGTTGGGCAGCGGCAGCGGGGGAAATGCCACCATTGTCAGGGCGGGGGAAACCGTCCTGCTGGTGGATGCCGGGTTCAGCGCCGCCAGGCTGCGGGATAAGATGAAGTCCGCCGGAGTGGAGCCGGATGAGCTGGACGCCATTCTGCTTACCCACGAACACGCGGACCACATGAAAGGCGTGCACCAGTTCACCAGAAAGCATGCCGTGCGTGTTTACGCCACACGCCATACGGCCATGTGCGTCCAGGAAAAAGCGCCGGAGGCTCCCTGGGCCTATTTTGAAAAGGGGCAGTCTTTCAGAATAGGGGATATCGTCATTACTCCCTTCCCCACTTACCATGACGCCGTGGATCCGGTGGGATTCAAATTTGAAACGGAGCGATCCAGCCTGGGTTTTATTTCCGATACGGGGCAGGCTCCCGGCTGCATCGCGGAATACCTTGCCATGGTGGACAGCCTGGTGGTGGAATCAAACTATGATCCGGACATGCTGGCGGCCACTCCCAGGAGGCCTTGGCCGCTGAAGCAGCGCATCGCCTCTGCGCACGGGCATCTGTCCAATGAGCAGGCGTGCGACCTGCTGAGGCGGATTGCCCATGGAGCCCTGAAAAACGTGGTGCTGGCCCACCTGAGCGCAGAAAGCAATTCTCCGGCATTGGCAGAAAGCCTGATGCGTGATACCCTGCATGACATGGGGCTGGCTTCCACCTCCCTGTTCTGCGCCAGCCAGGACTCCTGCCTGCCGTGGATACGGGTCTGCTGAATATGCCTTTTTTCCTGTTCTTCCCGCCATGTTCCTCTCCACCTGTGAAATCATGAGCACGATTATTGGAGCCCTGGCGGGTTCCATCGCTTCCTCGCGGGTGAAAATGGATTTGTTCGGCGTGATTGTCTGCGGTACCCTGGCTGCGTTGGGCGGCGGAACCGTGCGCGATATCCTGCTGGACATACCGGTGTACTGGACGCTCCCCTCCGGGGAAATTTTTGTTCTGGCCTCCGTCGTCACCAGTCTGGCAACCTTTTATGTGGCCCAGAAATATCCGCCTCCCATGGGCACTATCCGCGTGGCGGATGCTATCGTTCTGGCCCTTTTCGGCATGATCGGCACGGAAAAATCCTATCTCCACGGCTATACGCCCACTGTTTCCGTGATGATGGGCATTTGTACCGGCGTGGCGGGCGGCCTGCTGCGCGACGTGCTTACCGGCAACGTTCCCTACGTGTTCCGTCCCGGAGAACTATACGCCACCGCGGCCCTGCTGGGAGGCGTGGCGTACGCGGTGCTTTACTATGCCGGAATTGATTCTTCCACCTGCTTCGTGACGGGCTTCATGGTCACGCTTTCCGTACGCCTGGCGGCCATCCGCTGGAACTGGAACCTGCCTTCCTACATTCCGTTATTCACCTCGGATACCGATTCGCCTCCTGAAGAACCGGAAACTTGACAGGAGGGAATGTTTTCGTGAAGCCTTAAGAGCGTCGGCGCCTGCGGCGGCAAAAGGCAGTTCCCGCCGCGAGGGTGGTGAGAACTGCCGTGGAAGGTTCCGGAACATTATAAAAGGGCAGCATCAGGGCGTCGTATGCGTTGATTCGAGGGCCGTTCTCGCTCCCCAAGTGCAGGGTTCCATCCGTTTCATGATAATAAACGTCCCGTTTTTCCAGACCTTGTCCGTTGTCGGAGTCTGTGACGTACAGGGATTTGGCCATGCCGGTAGTGTCGTCAACCTCAATTCCCCAGCAGGTAATGGCATGACCCGGACCTGATGCAGGAGCAATGGAAAGTCCCACTACGCCGCCATTCTGGAAAAATGAGACGAGGTCTGTACCGAACTGGAGGGGAAAGTCGCTTTGCGTGAAGTATTTGCTGCTGATGAAAGGGCAGTCGCCTTCCCAGGTGGAAGAGGACAATCCCAGAGATGTAATGTATCCCTCCCAGTATCGGCCAGTATTCTGCGGTTCAGTGATGGTTTCCTTAAAATCGTATAAATAATTGTTGGGATTGAGAGGTTTCCCTCCCAGGTACCACCGCAGGCCTATTTCTATGCCTTTCCCGGTATTGGCCCAATTATTGCAAAACACATCGTAAATTTCCGTTCTTCCGCTTTCATTCTGGCCGTTGGGAACGAAAGCCGGAATGCCGGAGGAATTATTCTGCCACCATTGCAGCATATTGCTGGCTGTGGCCGCCCAGCATAAATCGGAATCTCCGTTCCAGTATTTTTTGGTATTTATGAACCCCGAATCTTCGGAAACATTATGGGCAAAATAAATGGCGGCTTGGACAGGAACCAGAGCTAAAAGGAAAAAGAGAGAAAGGGTGCGCAACATAAAACGTGACACCGATAGCGAATTAACAAGCCGGAATCAATGAAAATATCCGCAAATAAATTTTTTGGATGCTTGCTATCCTTCCACAGAATGGAGAGAAAAGAAGATTCCGGAGTCAGAAAAACCTGGTGATGGAAGCTTCTTCTCATTTCCCGATGTAGCATATTTGCATCACTGATTATTAGTGACAATTCATTTTAATCGGTACAACCTTTGTTTTTACAAGTACACAGAATGTAGGGATAAATGCAAATCGTTGTATTTAATTGTTTTGCATATACGTGTTGTACCGCCTTCTTTCAACCCTTTTGTGGAAAATGTCCGCTATCAGATACAACGTATTGGATGGTAGGGCATTTTCGCATGATGTTACAAAACGCTTGTTGAATACAAAGATAGTTGTTTTCTTAGTATTTTTTTTGTGATTTTCGGTGAGATTTTTATGCTCTGAATATTTGAGATGTTTGATTCGCTTGGAAAAGTGTAGATGTTTTATCACTTATGTATTTATATGCATATGCGCTAAATCTTGAAACTTTACGTTTTTAGCACACCTTGTATCTTAATGATTATAAATCAGTCATCTATTTTATCGTTCTATATCTTTCTTTGAATGATATACTTGGTTTGTTTTCTCCGAATAGGATGTGATAATACCTTTCTGAATAAGGATATTCATGAATACACTATTTAATGAATTTCTTTTTATCTTAGGTGATTTCTTAGGATTGGCTATTTCATCATAAGGATTGCCTAACGATATTAAGAATGTTTTTATTGTGTCGTTATCAATACTATTGTGTATTTGTAAGAATAGTTTTATTCTATCAGTAACAGGAAGTCCTACTCTATGAATTAACTGAATTTGTAAAGATTCGCGTATATAGTATTTATTCGAATTTTTCAGTACATTCTCTAATACAAATTTTGAATTACAAATGCTTCCTATAATAACATCTTCATCAACTGCATTTACAAAACGGAATTTCATTTCAATGCTAAGTTGAGATGAAGTGATAATTTTCTCCATATCCGAAGTATCAACTTTTAATTGATCCAATACCTCTATGAATTTGTCAGGAGCTTTTGCGATTAGTTGAACATTTAGACCTTTGTAATTTTGGCGTAAAAAATCATAACCAGCAACAACTTTATTAATCTTATTACTCTCGATTAAGAGTTTCATTCTTTCATGAGATATTGAACTTGAATCAAAACTATTGTAGCACCATGGAATAGATGATAAGAACAGTTTGTATGACTCATCATTAATACTCTTTTCGTGAATCAACGCTTTGCATAATTTACTATATATACCAACTCCGTTTTCATTAGCTGTAGTTGTCATTCTGTTTTTGGATAATACAATAGCATTATTCTCTTGATTTAAAAAGGTAATAACAGACGATGATAATGAATCTTCATCATTCGCAAACATCGTTTGAACATTCTCCCAGGTTGGCCTTACTTTTGAATACTGGAATAATAAATGAGCTTCATCCAAGCCAGTAATAGTGGATATATCATCCACGATAGTTTCTATCTGTTGAATGAGTTTATCCTTAAGCTTAATGTTTAATTTGGAATTGTTTAGTAGAATAGTGTATTCTTCTAGTTCCTCTCTGGTATTACCTTTCAATTCAAGTAATATCTTTTCTACATAGGTATTAATTTCTTCCTCGATATATTCCACAATATTATTCAAACCAGAGTTTTTAAGATAGGAGTAGTTTTTACTATTGAAACTTTCTTGATCAAATTTATCTTTTGGAATAATAATTTTGAGCATCTCTATGTTAATCTCATAATAACTATTCTGCATCAAAAATGTTAAGTCTTGTGCTGGAGAATTTGGACTGATATTTTTGAACACAACACCTAACTTTTCTACCAACTTTTGTTTTTTCTTATTATCTACATGTATAATAAAGAAATCACGATAGTTTTTTATATAAGTATCGTTTTCGTCAAAAATATTGTAAAGGTCATTAATGTTTGCATATTTCAAAATCAATAAGAAATACTGCTCTTTTCTTTCATCGGTGTAACTAGGTTCCTGTCGTATATATCTCCAGATATTATTCCAATATGAACATAATTGATTGACAAACATGCTTTTGTGTTTGCTTTTATCAATATATTCATTTATGAATTTGATAGTTGTCTCGTGCTCATTTGCAAGTTGTTTGAATAATGTATCTGTTTTATCTGTATATTGACTTATAATGAGCGCATCAACAAGATCAAAGTTCAAGATACATTCTTTCTCAAATGTATATAGATTTATGCGCTTGAGCAGTTCTTCTTTTTTATTCAGGGTATAGTCGAACTGAGGTGACAATTCTCTCTTTACATTTATCAAGAATTGATAATCTGTTTTTGAAAGAGCACCTTCATGAAAAACTGAAATGTAGTCTAAATAATTCTCATTGATATAACCATTTCGCAATAGAATATCAATCAACTCCTTCTTCTTATCATCAGTACAATTTATTTTTATTTTGCCTTCTGATAGTATTTCTCTTAAGCTACTCTTTTTGATTCGTCCTATTTGTTTTTGTAGGTTTGTAATAGCTATTCTGAGATTATTATTCTTATTTGCCTGTTTATCAGCGATTATTTTTTCTCGTTGGTCGTAAGTGTAATTGGGATTGACTTGTTTCTCTATTTCATTGAATTTAAATGAATAAGAATTAGAATTTCGTTGGTTATAATAATTTAAATAATAGTAATCAAGATTACCATCTTTTATTTTGCAAAATGTGTCATCATCAGTAAAGTATTCCATACTTACCATTTCATCGTTATCTTTTAATCCTGCTAGGCCTTGGCATTCCTCAAGAATTTTTTCACAGACTTTAGATACATAAAGAGTGCGTAAATCTTTTATATCAAAAATAGAAGCTTCTTCAGATAGTCGTAATCTCTCTTTTATTGATTCAATTTGTTTGTTAATTTGATTAATAGCATTTTCGATATATTTGTTCTTGCTGTTGATCGTTTCAAAGAGTTCTCCTTTGTTTTCACTCAAATTAGTGAAGTCTTTTGGAAATAGATTCTTATATACAATGATAGCAAGCAACTTGTTTATATCAAGCTGCTGATTGACTTTTGTAGCATATATATGAAACTCGTTCATTATATTGTACAGAAGTCGCATATCGTCCACAAACAGTGATAAGTCATCTATCAAATCATTATCTATTTTGATAGATTTTCCTTTCAACATCTTTTTCAGCCTGTCTCCAGAGTTTGAGAAGTTGACAATAGGAATGACTGGAAGCATATAATCAAAGAATTTGGCTCTATCCTTATCCAGAAACATATCGTCTTTTATAGCGTATATGAAGACAATATCTTGTTTGACTTTCTTTGAATTGTTGATAAGGAGATTAATCTCGCGAAGCTTTGTGAATACTTCTGAATTTCCAAAACGGTCTAAGTCCTCGATGATAATGACATTGTAGTTTGTTGCTTCAAAGAAATAAATAATCTCATCAATGTAGTTATTTAGAATAGACTTACTGATATTTTTATCTATTTCTATCTCAGTTCCTTTTAGATTCAATTTTTTAATAGAAAGACCTATTATCGAACGTGAAGATTTATAGAAAAAAACAAACAATATTACTAAACTAACAGTCAGTGCAATATATTTGGCAATATTGCTTGCAAAGATAGATTCTTCCAAATTAAAAAAATAATCCATCTCATTCGGTAGGATAAGGACAATGAGAGAAAAAATAAAAATCATGGAAACTATTGTTTGTAAAAATAATTTCCATGACTTTAGACTTTGTATCTTCTTTAATCTTGAATCAGGGATTTTAGAATTTGTTTCACGATAAAATAGTTGCTGTAGTAGACTTAATTCTATTAGTCGCTGAGTGTCATTATCGCAAGTATGGTGATTGCTATTTTCTTGGCCATTACTTTTCTTTGGTACCTCGAAAGTTGCCAATGAGATATTAAGGAAATGATTCTTATGAAATGACCATTTCTTATGTTCTTCTCGCTTTATGAACGTTTGGAGAATACTACTTTTACCAGAACCATAAGGACCTGATATTGCGATATTCTTTATCTGTTTTTTATTAGACAAAGCCCACGACAGAGCATCTAAGTAAACATCACAATCTTCCGCACTATCTGTTGGAGATAATGGAATATAAGGTAACTGAATATCTTCTTTTTTATTCTCAAATAACTGTTTTCCTATGATTTGTTTACACTTATCTATTATTCGTTTCATCATCTCTAGATACTCATTGTAGATTTTCTATTCGAAAAAAAGTTCTTAGACTATAGTTAATTTATATTTTTGTTTGTAACTTTGGAATTTGTTATGGGATGATCATTTTAATAACTCGCAGCTTGCGATATCTTATTTAAATACTCATTTCTTACGATAGATGCAAGTTTGCCTATTGATTTTGATTCAATCAAAAGTTGCAGTACGAGTTGGAAAATATTGTTATTATTCATTCTATGTCGCTAATTAAAACTGTATTATGCAAATGAATTTAAATATTCTCAAACGATTTTTATATTTCTAATTTTAGGTTATTTTAAAAATCCGAAAGATACTCATTGTCTTGAATCAAGCGAAATCTACTGTATTCAGCGTATGCTTTTTCTTGTGCTTGTTTAGCGAAAATAGTACCAGCATTATTCAATATATCATATGAGGTCAGGAAATCATCCAGTTGCTTTTTCCAGTTTACCACCGTAGTAATAATCTGCCGTTCTGTACGAAGTTCTGTCAAATCAAAAGCAATAGCAGATAGAAGATTCAAGGCTGAGACTTCTTTGTCGGATAAATAACTCTTAGCAACTACTGTATCTGACTCTTCCCATATTTTGATTTCTTCGGTTTGAAATCACAGAAACTTTACAGAATTTAAGATTATGTTTCTCTACTACTATGCGAATCTCAGGTACTCCTACTTTCCGATGCAGAAGGAGGAAAAAATGGCGCCCAGCACGTCTTCCGTGTCCACGGCTCCGGTGATTTCTCCCAGGTGCGTCAGGGCCTCCCTCAGTTCTAGGGCTGTGAATTCCGGACTTTCCTGGCGGGAAATGGATTCCACTGCCAGCCGGACATGCTCCCGGCAGAGGCCCAGTTCATGCTGGTGGCGGGCATTGATGGCTACCAGGGAGCTGCCCGTTTCTCCGGGCAGGGAGGAGGCAAAGGCCTGGACAATGGCTTCCTCCAATTCCTTTCTTCCTTCCCCGGTGGCGCAGGAAAACCGGATGCCGGGCACGGCCTTCCAGTCCGGATGGACTCCCAGGTCGCACTTGTTCAGAATAAGCAGCCGGGGCGCGGTGAGGGCAGGGGCGGTGAAGTCTTTTACCCGGGGTATGGAGGCATCCGCCACTTCCAGAACCAGATCCGCGGTTTCAAGCGCCCTGTTGGTGCGGGTAATGCCAGCCTGTTCAATGACGTCGGAAGATTCTCGCATGCCTGCCGTATCAATCAGCCGCAGGGCCAGCCCGGCCAGCTGGATGGATTCCTCCACCGTGTCCCGCGTGGTTCCGGCAATATTGCTGACAATGGCCCGGTCATATCCCAGCAGGGTATTCAGCAGGCTGGATTTACCCACATTGGGAGGTCCGGCGATCGCCGTGCGGATGCCTTCCCGCAGCAGGCGTCCGCCTTCGGCAGTTTTAAGGAGGGAGGAAAGCTTTTCCTCCATGCTCCGGAGGCGCGCCAACAGATCGGAGGCGGTGTCCGGGGAGATGTCTTCATCCGGAAAATCAATATAGGCCTCAATGTGGGCCAGCACATGAACCAGGTTGTCTTTCAGTTCGTCCACCTGGGCGCCGACGCCTCCGTCCAGCTGGGTTTGCGCGGCTTTCAGAGCCAGGTCGCTTCCAGCGGAAATCACATCCATCACGGCTTCCGCCTGGGTCAGGTCCATGCGCCCGTTCAGGAAGGCCCTTTTTGTGAACTCTCCCGGTTCCGCTGGGGAGGCCCCGCATTGGTAGAGGCGTTTCAGCAGGCGGTCCGTCACCAGCATGCCGCCATGGCAGGAAATTTCCGCGGTATCTTCCCCCGTATAGCTGGCCGGGGCGGGGAACCAGGTGACAAGCGCCTGGTCAATGACGGCTCCTTCCGCGTCCCGGATGCAGACCAGCGTCGCCCTGCGCGGCCGGAGGCGTTCCGTGAAAGCCGCGGGGGTGCATTGTTTCAGGATGTCCATGCAGCCGGGGCCGCTCATGCGGATGACGGCGATGGCCCCCTGTCCTGCGGCGGTGGCCTGTGCGGCTATGGTGCGTTCCGGGTCAGTCATGGTTCTATGGATTCAAAAAAGCCGCCCCCGAGCAACTTGCCTCCGTCGTAAAAGGCGCAGACCTGTCCCACGGCCAGGGCCCGGAGGGGCGTGTCAAAGTTCAGGAGCACCTTTCCTTCTTCCAGATATTCGCAGGAGGCCCATTCCGCCTTGGCCCGGTAGCGGGGTTGGGCCATGACGCGGGCCGGCAGGGGAGTGTGCGTATTGGAAATGCCGCCGACCACGGCGCGGGACGCGTACAATCCCCGCGTGGACGCATCTTCATATCCCAGAATCAGGCGGTTGCGCTGGACATCCTTTCCCACCACCACATAGGCGACTCCCTCCCGCGGGGAGGCGACTCCGTGGCCTTTCCTCTGGCCCATGGTGAACAGATGCAGGCCGTTGTGCGTGCCGAGCATCCGGCCTTCCGTGTCCACGATTTTGCCGGGCTTGTCCGGCAGGTAGTGGCGCAGGAAATCGCTCATTTTTACCTGGCCGATGAAACAGATGCCCTGGCTGTCTTTCTTGCGTGCCGTGGGGAGGCCGTATTTTTCCGCAAGAACGCGCACTTCCGGTTTCAGCAGATCCCCAAGGGGAAAGACGGCGCGGGCTATCTGGTCCGGGCGCATCAGGGACAGGAAGTAGGATTGATCCTTGTTCGGGTCCCGCCCGCGCAGGATGAAAGCCCCTTGCGGCGTGTCCATCCTGCGGGCGTAATGGCCGGTGGCGACGTAATCGAACCCCTGTTCCAGGGCATAATCCAGAAAGACGCCGAATTTCATTTCCCGGTTGCACAATACGTCCGGGTTGGGCGTATATCCGGCGCGGTAGCCTTCAATCAGATAATTCACGATGCGGGCGCGGTATTCGTCCACCAGGTCAATGACCCGGAATTCAATACCTGTTGTTTTGGCGACGGCCAGCGCGTCCTGAATGTCCTGTTCCCACGGGCATTCGCCGGGGATGCCTTCGTCATTCACCCAGTTTTTCATGTAGGCCCCCACTACGTCATGGCCCTGCTCCACGAGCAGGGCCGCTGCCACGGAGCTGTCCACTCCGCCTGATAAGCCTACAAGTATGCGTGCCACGATGCTGGAAAAGATATGGGGGTGATAAGGCGGACCGCTTTGAGAAAGGCTTTGCCGCCTGCCCCTGTAAACCAAAGATGTTTCCGTAAGCCAAGACAAAAAGCGTGGAAATGGGGCATCCGGTCCCTGATGCGGAATATGATTCGGTCGATCCGGGAGGCTTTTGATTTTTAATCACATTCCCTGAAATCGAATTTGGAATCCGTAGTCAATATAATAAATTAGAAAAAAGTATTATAATTAATTTACCACCTCTTTAAACAGGAAGCTGGAATATGGAGAGGTAAGGCCCTTCATTTTTTTTCAGGAGGTATTTCCGTGATGAGGAAAGATGAGGAGGTATTAACTAAAAAATTGTTGTTCAATGGCATATTCATTTTTTCAGAATGCGGTGGTCTGATGATTTCAGTCTGCCGGAGAACGGAGGCCACCTGGAAAAAAGCTACGGATTCCAAATTCGCTACAAGTTGCCATCCAAAAGGAATAATAAATATGAAGAAAACACTGACACTTTTAATCGCGATGGGAAGCTTTGCTGTTTCCTCGGAGGCAGCGACCGTTTTTAATTATTACACTCCCGGTACGGATAATTACAATAGTACCATCCATGGGTTTTATCTTAGCCTGGGGTCTTCTTCCCTGGCTCCTTCCGATTCCTCTTCTCCCTCCTCCCTGTCCGGAGAGATCATACTGGACAGTTTTACGCTGCGCGGAGCCGCCAACAATTTTGGCGCTAATGTCACTTACGGCTTCCTGGTGCTGAATGGCTCCGACAATTCGGTCATCGGCTGGAGCACCAATACGGGAACTACTGCAGCAGGGATTAATCTGACGTTCAGTTTTTCTTCCCTGGATGGTTCTCCCCTGCTTCTTGACGCGGCATTGACATACCGCTTCCTGGCCGTGAGCCAGTCCGTGATGGGCTTGATGCAGGATACGTCTAAAACGTATTTATATGCTGCGGGGGGGACAGCCGCCCCTACTGCTAACACGGAAGGAGATACCGTAACGATCAGCGGCGGATTGACTGCTCCCGGCATCCGCGGCCATTATGACGCCGAGGGAGCGCCTGGTGATTCTGTTGTTATTACGGGAGCCAACGGAACCAATACTTTCAGCTTATTATCTCCGATTTTCACGGAAATCCGAGGGGAAATGGTGCCGGAACCAGCCACGGTTTCCCTGGGCCTGCTGGGACTGGCCGCGCTGATGATGCGCCGCCGCAGGGCTTGAGCTTCCTGATGGCGAAAAATCGGCGGATGAGAGCTGTTCTTGCGGAACAGCTCTTGTTTTTTATATCCAGAGAGGAAGAATTACTCATCCGCATGCGGGATTCATGCCCTCCGGAAGGTACGGGATTTCCGGGGGCAGGGGGCCGTATCCGGTTTTCTCCGCATGGCGGCAATTTGCTGGAAACGTTTTTGAGACGCAATACCGGAAAGCTTTTTCTTTACCGGAAAATGCCGGTCAAATTCGGCAGCGCGCTTTTCGTCCATATGGTACACGGCAGCTTCCACATAGCGGCCTTTCAGGCCGGATAGGGAACCCCTTTGCAGCGCACAGACCTGGAGGGCCGCCGCATACCTATTATCCGCCGTTCTGATGCCCAGCGTTTCCGCGGGAACGAATCCACAGTGTGAAGAGTAGTCCGGGTCGCCGTACAGGAAAATGGCACGGAAGCCCATTTCACGCGCCCGGTTCCTGGTGTAGCCGATCATCCGCCGTCCTATTCCCCGGCGCTGGTATTCCGGAAGAACGGCAATGGGCCCCATGCCCAGCACTTCATATTCTTTTCCATCGTCTGCCCTGATGACGGACGTTGCATCAACGATGTTTCCCGACGATGCGGCTGCCGTGGACGGCGACTGTATCCAGCTCCGGGATGAAGGAAGGACTGACGCGCATGATATGGAGCAGGTAATGTTCATTGCAGCCGGGGACGAAATAGTTCCAGAGCGCTTCTCTCGTGACATGTTCCGTTTCGGCATGGTCTGCGGATTGTTCCGTTCTTAATGCAATGGTCATGAAGGGTTGTTCTTTACGGCTCCCCCTTGGAGAAATTCCAGAGGCGGTGCATCGTCATAACGTCCGGAATGTTCATGGGGCGCACCACGCGGAACCCGATCATGCCTCCGTCCGTCAGGTACCAGATGCTTTTAGGGTTTTGAGGATCCTGACGGTTCCAGGCGGGGGTGCTGGCGCGGCGCGCAGCGCTTCTCAGGCTGTCCGGGTCGTCTTCCCACGAACCGCCGCGAACGATGTGAGGGGCGCCGGGGATGATGACCAAGGGGTCTTTCGCGGGCAAGCCGCTCCGTTTGCCGTAGGCATCCGGAACGTAAGAGTCCAAAACCCATTCCGCCACATTTCCGTGCATGTCCCGGAGTCCCCACTTATTTGGTTTTTTAGAGCCTGTTTTCTGGTAGCGGTCATTGGAGTTGTTCCAGTACCAGGCGTACTGGTCCAGAGAGGCTTCCCCGTTTCCGTAAGAATAGGCGCCGGGGGAGCCGGCCCGGCAGGCGTATTCCCATTCCGCCTCCGTGGGCAGGCGGTAGTAATGCCCGGTCTGGGCGCTCAGCCATTCGCAGAATTTGCTGGCGGCGTGGTGGGACATGGAGATGGCGGGCAGACCGTGTTCATAGCCGTGGCCCATGCCCAGGTTCATGGCGGTGTAGGGGGCGGTAGGCTGCGTAACGGAGTCCCACAGTTCGTCATCCGGCTGTTCCTCCAGAAGCTGACCGTCCTTGGCGCGCGGACGCCCGTTTTCCATGAAGGCCGTATAAAGTTCCCAGGGGATTTCCGTTTCCGAGATCCAGAAGGGAGAGATGCTCACTTTATGCTGCGGTCCTTCGTCCGGTTTCCGGTGCGGCTCTTCCGCGGGACTCCCCATGAGGAACGTTCCTCCCGGTATGGCGACCATGCGCAGGGAAGCTCCCGCCGCGGGAACCGTTTCCGTGTAGGATTCAAAACGTGCCGGATTTCCGGAAGCTTCAATGAGCTGATGGATTTGGCGCGTCGTGCCGACCAGCTCCCGGGACGGCAGGTCATCCGGAATGGGAAGGGCAGGACCGGCAGCGCGGTCCAGTTCCCGTTTTTGCAGCGCGGATCGGCTTTCTCCCCATTGGCGTGCGCTGGTAATGCGCGCGGCATCTTCCGTGGCCGGGCGGGGGGAATTATTTTCTTCCCGGCACCCGGCCAGCAGGGCGCTTCCTCCCAGAAAGCAGGAAACAAGGAAAATGCCGCGCATGGAATGGAGAAAACCGGAATGCCCTACATCGTCATGCCTCCGTCGCAGGCAATGACCTGCCCGGTGATGTAACGGGCATCGTCAGAGGCAAGGAAGGCCGTCAGGGCGGCGATATCTTCCACGGAACCTTGTTCTTTCAAAGGTATTTTCTTAACGATTTCTTCCTTGAGATTGTCGGGAATGGCATTGGACATTTCCGTGGAGATGAAGCCGGGAGCAATGGCGTTGCACGTGACTTTGCGCGGAGCGAATTCCTGAGCCAGTGATTTGGTGAAACCGATGAGGCCCGCCTTGGAAGCGGCGTAATTGGCCTGGCCGATGTTGCCGACGAGACCGATGACGGAGCTCATGTTGATGATGCGCCCGGCCGGGGATTTCATGAGAACGCGCTGGAGGGCCTTGACCGTATTGAACGCGCTTTTCAGGTTGGTGTCCAGAACGGCATCCCAGTCTTCCTCTTTCATGCGGAGCATCAGGGAGTCCCGCGTGATGCCGGCGTTGTTCACCAGGATGTCAATCTGCGGGAAGTCTTTCAAAATGGCGGTCATGGTTTCCTGAACGGCCGCGTAATCCGCTACGTCGCAGGGGTAGGCCTTGCAGGAATCCGGAAATTCCTTGTTGATTTCTTCTGCGGCCCCCCCGCAGCTGGATGGACTGCGGCTGATCAGGATGACCCTGGCTCCTTCCGAAGCGAAGCGGCGCGCGATGGCATTGCCGATTCCGCGGCCCGCGCCGGTAACGATGGCTGTTTTACCTGCTAACTTTTGCATGCTGCCCACAGTAAACTCGTTTTTCACGGTTCCGGCAAGCTTGAAATGGACTTGGCCGCGCAGGAACCCATACGGGGAAAGGGCGTGCCGGGAATGAAAAAAGAGGGGGGAGAAACGGGGCGGGGGGCTACTGTCCGGCCTCTTCATTTTCCCGGAGTGCACCGGGGTGCGCCCCGTCTTCATCCGGTTCTACCAGGTCGCTGAATTCATCCGAATTTTCCAAAATGTCCTTTAAGGCGGCGGAACCGTAATAGCGGGCCTCAAACAGGCGTTTGCCTTCCTGCCTGCAGCGGTTGTCCAGCATTTCCATTCGTTTTTTCATTTTTTCTATCAAGGCGTCTTCTTTCTCCTTTTCCGCATCGTTCAATTTATCCTGAAGCTGGAGGAAATGCCGGATGTCCTTCTGAATGTCCTGCAGCGTTTTGACGGCGTTGTCCGCGCTTTCCTTGTCCTGAACGCCTGCCAACGTCTGCTGGATATTGATGGCAAAGGAAAAGGCCTGGTTGATCAGGGATTCCGCGGAAGGAATTTTTTCCGCCGGAGCCGCTGCTGCGGGGGAAGCCGTTCCGGCGGCCGTTTCACCAAATGCAAGAGAGGCTCCGGACAGAAGCGCAGAATATAAGAGAGGAACAAGAAAAGCCTTCATCCTGTTCTTTTAAGGCAGGATGAAATCCACGGCAAGGAAAAAGGGGAAACTGAAAAAAGAGCCTTATTCCGCCGTGATGCCGCCTTTTTCATCGTCCAGAATGCCTGACTTTTCCAGATAGTAGTCATATCCGCCTGCGTAGGCGGTGATGGTCCCCCGGTTCACATGCAGGGTTTTTTGTGCCAGGGAACGGATGAAGTGCACATCGTGGGAGATGAAGACCAGTGTTCCTTCATAATGCTTCAGAGCCTGCACTAGGGCTTCTACGGACAAAAGGTCCAGGTGGGTGGTCGGCTCGTCCATCAGCAGGAGGTTGGGCGGATCCACCAGGAATTTGACCAGGCTGAGCCGCGATTTCTCCCCGCCGGAAAGAACGCTGACGCGTTTTTCCACATCCAGCCTCCGGAACAGGAAGGAACCCAGGATGGAACGCGCTTCTTCCTCCCGGATTTCAGCGCTGCATTTCATGATTTCCTCCAGCACGGTATTTTCCGGATTCAGGTTTTCCGTTCGCGCCTGGGAGAAGTAGCCGATGCGCGTCGTGGTACCGGGAGTGCGTTGTCCGGAGTCAATGGGGATGATGCCCGCCAGGATTTTGAGAAGAGTGGATTTGCCCGCGCCGTTCGGACCTACAAGAACAGTGCGCTCCCCGCGTTCCACCAGCAGGTCCAGGTTTTCATAAACCCTGCGGTCGCCATAGGATTGGCAAACTTTTTCCAGCTCAATGACTTTCTGGGTGCTGCGCGGAGGCTGGGGGAAGTTGAATTTAAATACCTTCCTGCGGGCTACCGGTTTTTGAATGATTTTCATCTTTTCCAGCTGCTTGATGCGGCTCTGGACTTGCCCGGCTTTGGAATTGATGGAGCGGAAACGGTCAATAAATTCCTGAATGTGCGCTATTTCCTTCTGCTGGTTGCGGTAGGCCGCCTGAAGCTGCTCGAAGCGCACGTCCTTTTGTTGGAGGAAGTCCGAGTAATTGCCTCGGTATTCCACCAGTTCTTCGTTGTCGATGTCGTACACGCTTTCCACCAGCTCATCCATGAAATCCCGGTCGTGGGAAATCATCAGGATGGCTCCGGGGTAGTTTTTCAGGTATCGCTGGAGCCACAGCAGGGACAGGAGGTCCAGGTGGTTGGTAGGTTCGTCCAGCATCAGGAGGTCCGGCTCCAGGACAAGGAGCTTGGCCAGGTACGCGCGCATGATCCAGCCGCCGGACATTTCCCGGGCGGGGCGGTGGAAGTCGCTTTCCCGAAAGGCCAGCCCTTTGAGAATTTTCTTGGCTTTGGGCTCCAGCTGGTAACCGTTGGCGGCGTTGAAGGTGTCAATGGCTTCCGCGTATTCCGGCGTATCCGTTTTGTTGGCGTTTTCCGCCGTCCGGATGGTGTGGATGGCCTGTTCCATTTCCGGCGTGATGCCCAGGGCGATTTCCAGGACGGTTTCATCCTTCGGTTCGCTGGCTTCCTGGGGAAGATAGCCCACGATGGCGTATTCATCCATGCTGATGGAGCCTTCGTCCGGCGTGTCTTCTCCCAGAATCATGCGGAACAGGGTGGATTTGCCTGCTCCGTTGGGGCCGACCAGAGCCACCCGTTCCCCCCAGTTAATGGTCATTTCCGTTTCCCTGAACAAGGTCCGTCCGGCGTGGGATTTTGTGAGATTTTTGATCGTCAGCATGGTGAAGAGAGGATGTATTCTACCGGGATGGAAAGGGGAAGGCAAGAGCCGTCAGGGCGGAGGCAGGCATTTTTGAAAGCTTTACTGGATTTTTACGCGTAGTCTGCTAGCCTTGGCGCGCCATGCCGACCACGCAGACATTCAGGCTTTTGCTTGCTGCCGCCCTTTTGTGCGGATGGAGTTCCTGCTGTACTCCTCCGGCGGAGGATTATATACAACAACCTTACGTGCAGCAGCAAATGTCCGGGCTGGCTAATGCCTTCCTGGCGCTGCTGCCGCCGGATCAGGCCTCTCTTCCCGCTGCCGGAGCGGAGGCCAGGTGGCTGGCGGACACGGCCGTGGTCCAGTCCGCAGCGATTGCCCGGGACAACAGGACTGTGCTGTTTGGCTGGCTGAACAATATTCTGGTCAATTCCAACCTGCGCGACAGGGGGCTGTGCTGGCAGGTCCAGCAGGATTTGTACCGGGACCTGCGCCGCCGCCCCGTGAAGTATTTCCGCATAGGGCTGACGATTCGAGACCGTGGAACGGGCAGGGAGCACAGTTGCGTGTATGTCAATGCCGCGGGGAAGGGATTGCAGGGCTCCATTGTTCTGGATGCCTGGAAGAACTGCGGGCATCTGGTGACGCTGACCCAGAAGGACCGGGAAGGCGGCAAATGGGAGGAGGACTGGCGGGAACCATTTGTTTCCAAGACCTTTCCGGAGGGCCATTCCTACGGCATGGAACATCACCTGGTCTGGCCCGGGTGGGCCAGGAAACGCCCCATGCTGGTTCAGCGGATATTTCAGTCCGATCAGCAGAATGAGGCGAAGGCGGCCGCTGAATAAAGGGGAAGCCTGATCCGGCAAGAACCGGCACACGGTGCTGCGCCGCGGCGGTTTGCGGTATCCGCCGTTTTTAAGGAAAATCCCGGCGAATCGGCAAATGGCGGAGGGAATCCGGACTCAGGGCAAATAAAAACGCACTCAGTGCGTACACCGAGTGCGGATTAATTGGATAATTTGCTAGTGTTGCAGGGCAAAACCCCGCTGCAAACTTACTTGCCCTTGGCCTGCACAACCGGAGCGGGAGCAGGAGCGGTGGTTTGCTGTTGCTGCTGCTGCTGGGAGCAAGAAGCGACCAGGCAAGCGGCGCCGGCGATGGCGAGGATAGCGATGTTCTTCATAATTCGAATTAAATACAGTGTTTGTTAACTACTGGAACCTCCGCATCCACGGAGGTTTGCTGGCACCAATGTAAATGGTGGCAAGTAGAAATCAAGAGATTTTCTTGTTCCATGTCACGGCATTACAGAAAAGAGCAGGACCCTCGGTTTCTGAAGTCCTGCTCTTTTTGATGCGTTATGGAAAACGGATTGTTTCAAAACCGTTTTTTGCGCTTACAGGCTGCTCCCAAGCTCAATGATGGAGTAGTCCCCGTCCGGCCTCCGGTACACGATCTGGAGCACGTCTCGCCGCGCATTCCTATAGAGTACGAATGGCTTATCGGAAAGTTCCAGTTCCATGATGGCTTCTTCCTTGTAAAGCTTTTTGAGATTGTAGCTTTCTCTGTGAATGAGCAGGGGTTCCGGGTCTTCCGGGGAATCTCCTGGGTAATCCAGCACGGAATCGTCATATACCGTTTCATCCAGCTTGCGGATGGTTTCCTGGTGATGGGGACGGAAATTCTTCATCAGGCGCGTTTTGTGCTTGCGCATGCGGCGCATGATTTTGGTGATCGTTTCATCAATGCAGGCGTACATGTCCGTCCCTTCCGTGGACGCGTCAATGGTGATATGATCCGAGCAGAACAGGATTACCTGGGAAATCTTGCGGTCGCGTTGCACATCAAGCAGTACTTTAACCTCCATAATGCGCGGGAAATCCAGGCGGATCCCCTCAATTTTTTTCGTTACGAATTCCCGAATCGCGTCTGTGACTTCCACGTGGCGCCCCGTGATCGTAATGGGTGTGTTTACGTTTACCTTTTGCATTGTCGTACCTCTTTCTAGTTGATGTTAATGCGCGGACCCCGTCCGCACCTTTCAAGATATACAGATTTGACAATGCTTGTCGAGGAATCCTTTCTTTTTTTCGCGTGCGGGGAAAGGCGCTTTTCCTTTTCCGTTTCCATATGCCGGACCTGGGCGGCTCTCCTACCTGTTGTGAGCCAATCAATCGGGGAGCGGCCGTTTCCGTTTATCGCTTTCCGTCGTCTTCGGAATACGTTTGAACGTCTTTGTCATACAATTGCGGGTATAAAAAAATTATTTGAAAGTACTTGACATGCTGCGGAAATGCCTTATAACAGTTGCGCACTCCTCTACAGATGCTCTCTAAATCGCGGGATGGAGCAGCCAGGTAGCTCGTCAGGCTCATAACCTGAAGGTCGCAGGTTCAAATCCTGCTCCCGTAACCATTTGAAAACCCTGCAAGTTCATTGCTTGCAGGGTTTTTTCGTTACGGATGGAAAAGCATCCGGCGAGTATTGGGAGTCTGTTGTTTCTGGGAGTTTTTGTATTCGGGGAACTGGTGCCCAAGAGGGTTGGAATGTGTGCTCCGGAAGTAATTTCCAAACTGGCGGCTGTGCCGATGAAAGCCTTTTCTTGTGCCGCAGCTCCCTTTGTATGGGTGCTTTCCAAAAGCACAGTTTTCGCATGCAATTTGCTGGGAGTCAGGAATACGACTGACAGGGTGACGGAAGAGGAAATCCGCCTGATGATTCAGGAAAATGCCCGGGATGGGGATATACAGGATGTGGAATGTATATTTAATCTCGGTGACCGGAATTTGGAGTCCATCATAACTTCGCGGGGGGGGGGATATTGCATGGCTGGATGCCAAGATGACGGAACAGCCGTGCGGTCAGGGTCAGAGGTCCGTTATCCGTTTTAGACCTTATTATAAACGGATAACATGAGAAACGTCGCCACCAATGTGGCTGGTCGTTTTTTTCATGTTGTTTTGTGCTTATGATCTACGGTGTTTCCCTTTTGATGCTGCGTTGATTTCAGTAAGCTTCATTTTGTGCTTTGCCTGCCGTTTTCGATTGTCTGAGAGGTTTTCTCTTTTGAATCATGCGGTTTCAACGGACCGTAGAAATAGGAGGCGGTGGCTCCCCCGTCAATCAGGAAGTCCGCGCCGGTGATGAAAGCCCCCTTGCCGCCCATCAGTAATTCCGCTACATGGGCTATTTCATCCGCCGTACCGGGTCTTCTTGCAGGGCACTTCGCAAACATGTTTCTGTAAAAATCACCTCTGGGACCGTTGAATTCATCGATTGCCAGAGGGGTGACTATAATGCCCGGGGAAATGGAGTTGATGCGTGCGCCTTTGGCACCCCATTTGACGGCTTCCGCCATGACACGCTTGACGTTGCAGCGTTTCGCCATCTGGTAGGCATGCAGAGTGTCCTTGATATTCCCGGGTTGGAGGAGTTCGAGGTTCAGCAATTCCTCTGTTGGAGTCATGGCCAGTTGTTCGTCCTGTTCGGCAGTCAGAGCGGGCATGCGGTGACCGGATTGGCTGGAGATAGTTACTCCCGAGCCGCCGGGGCAAATAACTTTCCCCACCTCTTCCAGCAATACGGCGGTTCCGTAGAGATCCACTTTAAGAATGGTTTCAACGGATGCCTGGCTGGGGGAAACCCCCGCTGCATTGACGAGCATGGAAATATTGCCGTACCTCTGTGCTTCTGCAATCAAATGCAGGATGGAGTCCCGGGAAGAGAGATCCATCTCTAAGGGGATGGTGTCAAATCCGGCCTGATTCATCGTCCGGGCAATGGCATGCGCGTTCCCGATATTTTTGTCGCCAATGACGATTTTCATGCCGCTTCCTATTCTGCGGGCAATGGCCATGCCGATTTGCCCGGCTCCCGTCAATATCATGACTTTTTTGGATAGACGTTGTTCCATGGGCTATGAAATCAGTTGAAATGACCGGTTTTTATTCCTAGCCATATGTTATGTTCCTCTAGCCGGACGGTATGGCCCTCCCGCAAAAAGGGCAATGCAAAAACGGCCATAGGTGATGGTATTGCAAAATGGGTCATATGGATTGAAAAACTGAGGGGGGGATGAAAGAACCCAGGCAAAAGTCATGGCAGCATGCCGATTCTTTTCAGCCATGTTTTGACGCCTGCGGCATTGCCCGGCATGTCAATCCCCTCATCATCGGCACGTCCGGGAGTTGTAATATCTCCTGGGTCAAGGTCTTCTGGAAGAGTTGACGGAATGTGCCGGGAATGGGGCGTAAGCCTGTAAATTTGTTGCATGGATTCGTTTAAATAAGTAGTCGCGTCATAAGTAAAGAAGGGAATGAGCGTTTTCCCTTTCAGGTCAAATGCCTCTAAAAAGGTGCAAATCACCATGGCAGGCTGATGCCACCAGATTGGAGAGCCGACGAAGATAGTATCATATTTCCCCATCAGGGAGGCTTCAGGCAAGTTGGCGACCTTTGGGCGCAGGTTCTCATAAGCTTCTTTTTTGACACGGTCGCTGTCGCGGTAAGGGTCGGCATTGTAGGCCTCGGCGGCTTCAATCCGGTAGAGATCCGCTCCGGTCAGTTTCGCAATTTGTTCCGCCACCGCTTTGGTATTGCCCGTTGCGGAGAAATAAACAACCAGCGGTTTTCCCGCATTTTGTCCGGTTCTGCGGACAACAGGCAGCCCTTTTGCCTGCAACAGCGTGTTCAGCTCTTTCCGGACTGCGTCTGCTTCCCCGGGGCCGATGTTCCTGGACACGATATCAAGCAGCTGGTGCAGCTGTGCGGGTGTTATGCCCAGATTCAGGCAGATGCCCATGTGAGAGCGGGCCATTGGTTCCACACCGCCTATGGCCGCGAGGATGGATACGGTAGCCAATTCGCGTTCATCATAGGTCAGAACGTCCCGTTCAAAAATATCTGCAAAAAGGTGTTCTTTCAGGAAACGTTCCATGACCGGGGCAAATTCGGCATAGGCAGCTTTCGGTGCATTGACGGGAATGCCGGAGATTTCCGCAAGAATGGCGCACCCGCGATCGTAGCGGCTGCGTTTGTCCTTTGTGGGGCAGGCATCTTGTCCCGGGGCATCGGCTATGCCTCGGGACTTTCTTTTATCCAGCACGGAGATGAATGTCTGCAATCCCCTCAGGCTTCGTGGAAACCCGCAATAGGCGTAGGAATGCACTAAAACTTCCCGGATTTCATTTATCGTCAATCCACTGTCCAAGGCGGCATTCAGGGCCGGCTGCAGCTGATGCAAATCCCCTCTGCCGGTATAGGCGGCAATCGCGATGATGTGTTTCTGCCTGGAGGTCAATTCCTGGCTGGAAAGGGCGGAATTTGCCGCCAGAGCCAGCACGCACGACATCAGGCAGAACAGGACAGACGATAAAAGATTCATGAACCTGGGAGAGCAGTTTTACAGGTTTTCCCCGAAGAATTCCGCCAGCTTTCCGACAGCCTGATCCACGTATTCCGGCACGTAGTAGGTCTTGATATGCGTGGCGCCCGGAATGAGGAACAATTCCTTGTTGAGGGTTCCCGTGGCGCGGCTGTAGCATTGTTCCGTCATGTAGAAGGTGTCGGCTCTGCTGCCCGCCATCATCAGCAGGGGCTGGTTAATCAGGTGCATACCTTCGCTCGCGTCAAAGGCAAAGAGGTCCATCAGGCTGCTTTTGGTATAGCGGAAGGTGGAATTGGGGTGGGCGTGGCTTTGCAGATAATAGTCGTAGCCGTCCTGGTAGAGGTCAAAGGGCAGTTGGGCCGCCTGTTCCGGCGTTACTCCTTTCATGTCTCCCACGTATTCCGGCTGACCGCCTTCCGCTTCGCGCTGGCGGGCGGCGCAGGCGTCGGCAAGGCGTTCCTGCACGCTGTTGATCTGCGAGTCGAGAAACCCGTTGCGCCGGACCAGGCCGGTGTTGAACATGCTGAGCGTGGCGACTGCCTTGAAACGCTTGTCCGTCTGTGCGGTTTTCAGGGTGTAGCCTCCTCCGCCGCAAATGCCCAGGATGCCCAGACGGGAGGCGTCCACTCCGGGATATTGCAGCAGGATGTCCGCAGCGCGGCGGATGTCTTCCATGCGGTTGGCGGGTTTATCCGTCTGGCGGGGAGTACCTCCACTGGCGCCCTGATAAGCCGCGTCAAATGCCAGGCAGATGTAGCCCTGTTCCGCCATGCGCTGGCTGTAAAGTCCGGCCACCTGCTCCTTCACGCCGCCGTTGGGATGCGCCACGACAAGGGCGGGGTATTTTTTCGAGGCATCATATCCGGCGGGCGTATAAACATGGGCGGCAATTTGCAGTCCGTTCAGCGTATAGGTGATTGGATGGATGTTGACGCGGCCTCCCATGTTTTCCGTGACGGCTCCCCGGTAAACCAGCCCCCAGGGATTGGCGTTGTGGCTTTTAATGCTTTTTGCTTCCGTAAATTGGGTTTGGCGGGCTGGGGCTGTTGAAACGGCCGGAGAATCATTTGTGTTCATTTGCTGCGCATTTAACTGGTGGTTGAAGGAAATCAGGGAAAGGGCTATTGAAATAATGGCGTTTGTTTTCATGGCATGTACTTTGCTTCCTCAAACAGTTCCCATTCTATCATGAAAGGCTCTCTTCCCGTCGATAGACGGATTACAGGTTTTGCTACCATGATTACAGATGGCGGACGCAGAAAGTAAATGTGCGGGGGAGTGTGCCTGTCACCTGTCAAGTTTGTTCTGCCGGAGCCAGGCGGCCATATGGTCGGCAATGATGTTATTGTTTTTATCGGACATCAGAAAATGCGTATTTCCCCGGATGCCGATTTTGGGCAGTTCCACCAGAGCAGCATGGCCGCCATGCCTGTTGACGGCCTCCACAAATTTGCGTCCCATTTGCAGACGTACGCGCCAGTTTTCCTCTCCAAGCTTATCGGTGACGTTTTCAGGAATATAATCTCCGAAGTAGAGGATGATGGGGATTTGGGTGAGCTTGTTGAATTCCTCCGGCGGAACGGCGATTCCCTTCATCGTGCCGGTGAGGCTGGGCATGTCTTCGGGAACCTCCCCTTCCGGGAAGACGTAGGTGCCCGGTTCCAGGGAAATGATGCCGCGCACTTCCGGGCTGCGGATGGCCGTCAGCCAGCCGGGGAATCCCCCTGCGGAGTGGGTAACCAGGATGCCCTTGCCCACGCGCTTGAAGAGGGCGCTCAGGGCATCGAGTTCTTTTGTCATATCGTGCGTGCCGATATCGGGTGTCATTTGTCGGAAAAACTGGTCCAGGGAATCCTTGTCCGTAGGGAACTGTACTCCCGGGTTGAATGCGGGCCATTCGCCGATCCGGAAGATGTCGAACCAGAACTGCTCGTCGGCAAGTGGACTGATGACGGTTTCCGCCGTCGTTCTGCCCGCCCGTCCCCGTCCTGGGAGGTCAACCAGGTAGGTGGCGTATCTTTTGCGCAGGAACATGTCATTAAAGCCCTCCCGTCCGTCCGGTGTTGTCTGCCAGCACCGGGCGGACTGTCCATAGCCATGAATGAAGATTAGAGGAAGCATGCGGGCATCGGCCGGTATCTGGAAGTCCACGGCGGCGTGGTCGGCATGGTAACTCTGGCCGGCTTCAACTGCTTGCCCCCAGCCGGGAAAACGGCTGTTGTCATATGTTCCCGGGCGTTGCAGAATGTTCCCGCCCACGGCAAAACTGCCCTGCCTTGCAATAAGCAGGGGGGCTTGTTCCGCAGCTGGAACAGGGGGGATGCCTCCCGCCTGAATCATGGCCGGAGGCGTGAATATCGATAAGAAAAAGGCAGGGAGGATTAACCGTTTTTTTTTCATCATTTCATGAAGGAGACTGAGTTGTCATGCTTTTGCAAGGGAGGAAAAGCGTGATTTGTTGATTAATGGGTTGATGATTTTTCTGTGATGGGGCTTCCTCCAAACACGTCGGACATGTTCATGAAGGAGAGAGCTGCGTCGATCTGCCGGACTTCATCCGCGGATAGTATTACATGGGCTGCCTCTGCGTTTTCTTTCAGTCTGGAGAACTTTCGTGTCCCCGGAATGGGAACGATCCAGGGCTTTTTGCAGAGCATCCACGCCAGGGAAATTTGTGCCGGAGTGGCCTGTTTTTCTTCCGCCAGATTGCGGAGCAGGAGGAAGAGATCCTTGTTGGCGTCAAAGCTTTCCGGTCTGAACTGAGGCATGGAGCTGCGGTAGTCCGTCCCCGGCTCAAACGTGGAATTTAGGTTGTAGCGGCCGGAGAGCAGGCCGTTGGCCAGGGGGGAGAACGCTACAAAGCCTATTCCCAGTTCTTCCAGTACGGGAAGAAGGGATTCATGATAGCGCGCCATCATGGAATAACGGTTCTGGATGGCGGTGACCGGACATATTACGTGTGCGCGCCGTATGGCTTCCTCCGTTGCTTCGGAAATACCCCAATGCGCGATTTTGCCTTCACGGATCAACTCCTGCATGACGCCCGCCACTTCCTCCGGCGGTACGGAATCATCCATGCGGTGCTGGTAATACAGGCCGATGCGTTCTACTCCCAGCCTTTTAAGGGAACTTTCCACGGATTGGCGGATTGTGCCGGGGCGGGAATCGGTGATCAGCGGGTATGGTCCGGGGCCTGCCGTGCCGCTGAAACGGATTCCGAATTTGGTCGCAATAACGATCCTGTCCTGGTAGGGCGCCAGCGCTTTCCCCAGCAGTTCTTCGTTGTCGTGGGGGTGTCCGGGCGTTCCGTACACTTCCGCCGTATCAAAGAATGTATATCCCATATCCACGGCCCGGGAAAGGAGTTCCGCCATTTCCTTTTTGTCTGCGGGCGCTCCGTAGGCATGGCTCATTCCCATGCAGCCCAGGCCTATGGCTGAAACCTTCAGGCCGCTTTTGCCCAGCTCCCTGCATGTCATGTTTTGCCCGTTAATTGTTTTCATGCCTGCAAAACTACCATAGGATTTCTATTTTTTCCGATAGACGGATTACAGGTTTTGCTACCATGATTACAGGTTCCCGGAATGAGCTGGATAGCCGGCTCCCTTCCTGCTATGCTCCGGTAAAAAGCAGAGAAAGGGCATGGGCATTATTCTGAACATGGATTCCGTAGGGGACTACAACTCCTTTTTGGGGCAGGAAACGCTGCACCCTCTGGTCAGCGTCGTTGATTTTTCCAGGGTCCCGCCGCTGCGGCATGTCCGCAAGGCTTACGGGTTCTATGCCGTTTTCCTGAAGGACCTGAAATGCGGAGACCTGCGGTACGGAAGGCATTATTATGATTACCAGGAGGGAACTCTTGTCTTCGTATCTCCCGGCCAGGTGCTGGGCAATGATGACAACGGGGAATATTTCCGGGTAGAGGGCTATGCCCTCCTGTTCCATCCCGATTTGCTCCGCGGCACCTCCCTGGGACGCAGGATGAAGGACTATACCTTTTTTTCCTATGACGCTTCCGAGTCCCTCCATATGTCGGAGAGGGAAAGGAATTTATTCCTGAACGGCCTGACGGAGATCCGGGAGGAACTGGAACGGGGCGTTGACCGGCATACCAAGTCCATCGTGACGGCCAACATCGAAGTTCTCCTGAACCACTGCATGCGTTTTTACGACCGCCAGTTCATTACCCGCGAGAATGTGAACAGGGATGTGCTGACGGAGTTCGAACGCCTGCTGGATTCCTACTTCGAGGGAGACAAGCCTCAGGAATGGGGTCTGCCCTATGTGCAGTATTTCGCGGATGAACTGCATCTCTCCGCCAACTATTTCGGTGATCTCGTCAAGAAAGAGACGGGAAAAACTCCCCAGGAGCATATCCATATCAAGCTGGTGGACAAAGCCAAGGAGCTCCTTTGCGCCACCAATAAATCCGTTAGTGAAATCGCCTATGAACTGGGGTTCAAGTATCCCCATCACCTGAGCCGCATGTTCAAGAAGAATACGGGATATTCCCCGAACGAGTTCAGGTTGTCGGCGTGACGCCCGTTCCCTGTCGCCGGACGGCCTGCGGCATTCTGTCCGGAGCGGAACGGTTCGTTCCGGATTGATTGCCGGGCCGGGAATACAGAAAATAATCTTCTGTTCCGAACGGCAATAAACAGGAATGCATCTTTTTTCAGCTGTTCTGTTGTCCGCGGTATTCCTATTGGCGCATGCGGGCAGTTTCCGGCGCCGGGGGAATGTATTGCCGGGGGGTACAATAATGGCTTCAGCCTGCCGGATTCATATTACGGTTTTCTGCCGTGGAGAAGAAATAACGTCATCCTGGAAAGGCAACCTTTTATGAACAGGTATTTTATGAACGTGTGGAGCGATTGTGTGCCATTACTGCCGTCTTTGGCCTTGTTACGGTTGCGGACAAAGGGTATGGTGCGGCAAGATAACCGCGATATTGGACGGCATGATGAATGAAAGCGGTCTGCCGCCCGCCAGGAGACGACCGTTTGCATCCTTCCCGCAACGCCGTTCCGCTGAATAATATAAAACACTACAATAATGGGAAACTCAATAGACCATGGCATGTTCCGGAAGTCCGTCCTGCTGGCTTTCGGATTGTCCATTTCCTTCTCGGGCTTCGCGCTTGCCGCATCGGAAGAACCGGTTCCGGAGCAACAGGCCCAGGCCGTTGAAGGCGCCAGAAAAATCAATCCTGCCGCCGTGGAAGTGTTGCTTGACAACAACCGCCGGATGACGCTCGATTTTTACGGAGACAATGTTTTCCGGATTTTCCGGGATGACAGAGGCGGTATTATCCGAGATCCCAAGGCGGAACCGGAAGCCCGCATTCTGGCGGACAGTCCCCGGAGGCCGGTTTCCCGGCTGGATGTGGACCAGCAGGGCGATGCGGTTGTCATCACTACGGGGAAGGTCAGGATTGAGATAAATAAAAAGACCTCTCTTTTCAAGGTGATCAATCTGAAGGATCATTCCGTGGTGGTGGAGCAGGCGTCCCCCGTCCTTTGTGGAAAGGGCAAAACCAGCTTTTCCCTGAAGGCGAAGCCGGACGAATATTTTTACGGCGGCGGCGTA
>ERZ779673.223-NODE-223-length-28454-cov-3.223599_pt1 | contig 28454 bp, 24 predicted proteins | sample MGYA00511956_ERZ779673 | MGnify/ENA primary metagenome ERZ779673 (study PRJEB29588, sample SAMEA2152065) | human gut metagenome | biome: human gut; feature: human-associated habitat; material: faeces | place: Denmark | collected 2008/2010 ... | reverse complement strand
TTCCGGCGGCACAGCGTGATTACAAGCTTTTGTTTGGAAATAATAAATAGTTATAGCGATTAGAAAGAAAAGGGAAATGTGTAGAGGTTTTCGTAAGCATCTCCGGGTATGGGCATTTTGTCTGGCAACTTTGTTTGCCTCTTATTATGCCGCTACGGCCTTGTTTGCCCATGTACATGTGGTGAACGGGGTGATGCTTGTACACTCGCATCCCTTTACCAAATCCCATTCTCATAACGACGGCCAGACACTGGCCCTTCATTTTCTTTCCAGTTTTCACTCTCTGGAAGCAGGGCAGACAGACTTGGAACTTCCGAATCTGTATGTGCTTTATTCATTGGTGGAAAAACTGGAAATCTCTCCTGTCGTGTCTTCTTATGCGGCAGGAATTTATCTCCGTGCTCCTCCCATACGATAGTTCTATTGGAGATTTGAAGAACTTAGTATGAATATTTTAGGAGCAATTAATGAAAAAATACATCAATTTGTGGATGGGAGTGGTATGCACTCTCGTCAGCTATGCGTATGCTTACGCAGAAGGTCCCGTCAAAGAGGGAAATGCCATTGTGGGGCATGTGATTGAAAAGGGTTCGGAGGCAGGTTTGCCTTATGCGGCCGTGTTGGTAGTGGAAACCGGTGAAGGTACCGTGACAGACGGAGAAGGTTATTTCCGTTTCAAGAAAGTTCCGGAAGGAGAATATTCCGTGAAGGTGCAGATAATGGGTTATGCCACGCAGATAAAGAAGGTGACGGTCAGCAAGGATTTCGTGGTCGACATGCATTTTGTCATGGAAGAGGAATCCATTATGACCGATGAGGTGGTAGTTTCGGCCAACCGGAATGAAACCAGCCGGAAAGTGGCTCCGGTGGTGGTCAATGTGATGAACAACAAACTGTTTGAGATTGTCAACTCGACCAACCTGGCTAAATCGCTGAGCTATCAGTCGGGCTTGCGGGTGGAAAACAACTGTCAGAATTGCGGTTTCCCTCAGGTCCGTATCAATGGGCTGGAGGGACCTTATTCACAGATTCTGATTAACAGCCGTCCGGTGATGAGTGCGTTGTCGGGGGTGTATGGACTGGAACAGATACCGACCAACATGATTGAGCGGGTGGAAGTGGTACGTGGCGGAGGTTCTGCCTTGTTCGGGGCCAATGCCGTGGGAGGTACCATCAACATCATTACCAAAGATCCGGTACGCAATTCGTTTCAGGTGGCTTCTACGATGTCGAACCTGAACGGAAAGGTATGGGAGCAATACATGGGAGCCAATGCCTCACTCGTTTCGTCCGATAACTCGTACGGTATTGCGCTGTATCAGTCGTACCGTAACCGTAATCCGTATGATGCGGATGGAGACGGGTTCTCTGAATTGGGAAAACTTAATATGAATACTTTCGGGTTGCGGGCTTATTATCGTCCCACTCAGTTCAGCCGCATCAGTCTGGAATATCACACGACGAACGAGTTCCGTCGTGGCGGCAACAAGTTCGACCTGCAGCCGCACGAAACGGACATCACGGAGCAGACCAAACACATCATCAACAGTGGAGGCTTGACGTACGATGTGTTTTTCAATGAGTACAAGCATAAGCTTTCGGTATATGCTTCGGCCCAGCACATCGACCGCAACAGTTATTATGGCGCAGGTGGCGACCCGAATGCTTACGGAAAGACCAAGGACCTGACAGCTGTGGGAGGAGCCATGTATGTGGGCAATATGGACAACTGTCTGTTTTCTCCGGCTACTTTTACGGGAGGAGTGGAATATCAGTATAATTCCTTGCACGATGTAATGACGGGTTACCAGCGTGACTTGCGACAGGATGTCAAGATTGCCAGTGGATTTGTGCAGAATGAATGGAAGCTGGACTATTTCACGATTCTGGCCGGATTCCGTTTGGACAAGCATAACTTGGTGGACAAGGTGATTTTCAGTCCGCGCGTCAATGCGCTTTGGAAACCTTCCGACAAGCTTCAGGGACGATTGACTTGGTCGACAGGATTCCGTGCCCCTCAGGCTTACGATGAGGATTTGCACGTAGCGGCCGTGGGAGGTGAAGCGATGGAAGTCCGGCTGGCCAAAGGCTTGAAACCTGAACATTCCAACAGCTTCAGCGGCTCGATTGACTGGACGGCGAATTTCGGACATTTTCAGTCGAACTTGTTGGTGGAAGGCTTCTATACGGCGTTGAACGATGTGTTTTATTTGGAAAGCATCGGAAAAGACCCGGTATCGGGTACCTCCGTGCAGGAACGTCGGAACGGTAGTGGAGCCCGGGTGTATGGAGCCAATATTGACTATAAGATTGCACATGGAAAGGAAGCCCAGTTGCAGTTGGGCTTTACTGTACAGCGTAGCCGTTATACGGAGGCCGTGAGATGGAGTGAGGATGAAGATGTGGCAGCCATCAAGCGCATGCCGCGTACACCGGACTATTACGGATATTTCACCTTCAGTTCTGCGCCATGTAAGAATTTTGATTTCTCTCTTTCGGGCGTCTATACAGGTCGGATGATTGTGCCCCACTTTGCAGGGTATATTGAAAAGGACCGCTTGGAGCACACACCCGATTTCATGGACTTCAATCTGAAGTTGAATTATACGTTTGTGTTGAACGACCATCTGAAGTTGCAGTTGAACGGAGGGGTACAGAACATCTTCAATGCGTTCCAGAAAGATTTGGACAAAGGCGGAAAGCGTGATTCGAAGTATTTCTACGGTCCTACGCAGCCTCGTACCTACTTTATTGGCATCAAGTTCTTCAATTGATGAACGGATAAAATAGTCTTTTTAGCGGTGTCTTCTGTCAAGGCACCGCTTTTTTTGTATGGGAGCTCGCTTTCTTGTTACAAGAATTGTGTGAAATAAGGCAAATCGCTATTTTTGCGGGAAAAATTGAAGATATATGAAAAAGACAGCATGGATTCTCACACTTGGATTGTCACTTTGCGGGCATGCTTTTGCGCAAAACTTTGATGATTATTTCGTAGACAAGACCCTTCGTTTGGATTATATATTCACGGGAAATGCCGACAAGCAGGATATTTGTTTGGATGAGTTGTCATCGCTTCCTCAGTGGGCAGGCCGGCATACGCATTTGTCGGAACTTCCTTTGGCGGGAAATGGAGAAATTACCGTGAAGGACAAAGCTACTGGAAAGGTGATTTATCGGACTTCTTTCTCAAGTCTGTTTCAGGAATGGCTGGGTGAAAAAGAGGCCAAGGTATTGACCCGTGGATTTGAAAATACGTTCTTGGTACCTTACCCCAAGCAGCCGGCAGAGATTACCGTGACCTTGAAAGATGCGTATCAGAAACCTTGTGCAACTTTGACGCACGAAGTCAATCCAAAGGATATTCTGATTCACCAGCGGGGCACAGGTAATTTGACACCTCACCGTTATTTGTGGAAGGGCGGCTCTTCTGAAAAATGCATCGATGTGGCCATTATGGCGGAGGGTTATTCGGCAAAGGATGAAGCATTGTTCTATAAAGATGCCGAGATAGCCTGTGAGTCTTTGTTCGAACATGAACCGTTCAAGAAACTGAAAGACCGGTTTAATATTGTGGCTGTATTCAGTGAGTCGAAAGACAGCGGGGTCAGCATTCCGCGAAACAATGAGTGGAAGACCACGGCGGTCAGCTCGCATTTTGATACCTTCTATTCTGACCGTTATTTGACTACCCGGAGTGTAAAGGCCATTCACAACTGGCTCGCGGGTATTCCGTATGAGCATATTATCATCCTGGCCAATACAGATACGTATGGGGGAGGAGGAATCTATAATTCCTATACCTTAACTACAGCCCACCACTCCATGTTCCGCCCGGTAGTCGTACATGAGTTTGGACACAGCTTTGGAGGCTTGGCAGATGAATATGCATACGATGAGGCACCGAGTCCGTTGTATCCTTACAGCGTGGAGCCGTGGGAACCGAATATCACCACACTGGTACACTTTGAAAACAAGTGGAAGGACATGGTGGAACCCGGAACTCCCATCCCAACGAAACCTCAGACGGATGAGAAGTTGATTTATACCAAAATTGGAGTATATGAAGGAGGCGGTTATACGAAAAAAGGAATTTATCGTCCTACTACCGAATGTCGGATGAAAATCAATGAAGCTCCGGTGTTCTGTCCGGTATGTCAGCGTTCTTTGGAACGTACCATTCGTTTTTATACGGAATAATCATCTTTAAATTTATAGGTATGCTTCAATTTATTCCTCTTCATACGACGGATCAGGCGTATGTGTTTGTAGAGAATCTGTGGCATGAATCTTTCCCGGAATCGGAGCGGAGAGAGGATGAGCCCCAGCGTGACAATGTAGACCATAACGATGCATTTACTTGTTATCTGATTGCGGAGGATACGCTTCAGATAGGGTTTATAACCGTATGGACATTGGATGGCTTCTCTTATGTGGAGCACCTAGCTACTTCACCGTTGGTGCGCAACAAAGGATATGGCCGGAAGATTATGGAAGAACTCCAGAATCAGTTTCCGGGACTCTTGGTTCTAGAGGTAGAGAAACCGGTGGACGAAATGAGCCGACGGCGTATCGGTTTTTATCAGCGATGCGGGTTCCGTCTGTGTGAAAAAGACTATGTACAGCCTCCTTATAGAAAAGGTGGTGAAAGTCTGCCCATGTTTTTGATGTACGCGGGCACAGATGATATTACAGCCGGTTTTGCATCCATCAGGGATGAGATATATGAGAAAGTATATGGCGTAACATCCGTATGAGTAAAGAAAAAATGCGGAAGCTGGGGGTGATGATTCCAGTTTCCGCATTTTTTTATGTGGTATATATGAGGTTTATTCTTTCCAGCCGCCTCCCAAGGCTTTGTAGAGGTTGACCAGCGTAATCTGTTTGTCACGTACGGCGTTGCTCAGGCTGATTTGTGCATCCAGGTATCCACGCTGTGCATCCAGCAAATCCATGTATCCGATGACTCCATTGATGTATTGCAGCTGGGCCAGATCCAGTGTGATTTTGGACGACTGTTCCAAGCGCAGGCGGGTTTCGTAGATTTCTTTCACCTTATTATATTCTGCAATGGCATTGTAGGCATCTTTGAAAGCGTTCAATACGGCTTTTTCGTATGCGTATGCAGCCTGTTCGCACGCTGCTCTCTTGGCTTTCAGGATAGCGCGGTTTTTGCCCATGGCAAAAAGAGGCTGGAGGATGGTTCCGGCCAACAGGTAGTGAGGTGACTTGAAGATGTGTGAAAGATCTTCATTTTCAGAACCGTGAGTGGCCGTCAAGGTCAGTTTGGGGAACATGTTGGTAAAGGCAATTCCCACTGCAGCATTGGCTGCAATAACGGCCTGTTCAGCTTGGCGTACATCCGGTCGGCGTTCCAGCAAGGAAGAAGGAAGTCCTACGGGAAGTGAAGCGGAATGAACGACATCTTCCGGCAAGGTGGCCCGCTTGATTTCATGAGGATATTCTCCTGCCAGAAATGTAATCTCATTCTGTTTCAACGTGATTTTCCGTTCCAGGTCGGGGACGAGGGTTGCCGTACGGGCCAATTCCACTTGAGCCTGCCGATAAGCTGTTTCGGAAGTCAATCCGCCTTCGTAGCGGATACGTGCCAGGTGCAAGCTTTCCCGACGGGCATCTACGGTCTTTCTCACGATAGAAAGTTCGTTGTCGAGGGCTACCAGTTCGAAATAAGACTGTGCTACTTGTGCTACCAGGCTCATTCGGAGGGCCCGTTGGTTCTCGATGGAACTCATAAATTCGGCCATGCTCTTGTCTTTTGCCCAACGCAGGTTACCCCACAGGTCAATTTCCCATGTGATTCCCAGTTTGATATCGTACTGGTTGTCTTTTTTATAGTTGTTTCCCCCATAGTCTTCCCCTTCTTCTTCTGCATAGAGCTTCAATCCTAACTGAGGGAAGAGGTTGGCATAATCAATCCGTTTCATGGCAGCCAATTCCTTGACCCTGGCAGCTGCAATCAGCATATCCTTGTTGTAGTCCAGCGTCTTCTGGATGAGCTGTTGGAGGATGGTATCGGTGTACATCTGTTCCCAAGGATAGTCAGCGATGGAAATGGAGTCTACGCTGGTACTGTCGAGGGTGGACGGCAGGTCCATCTTGGGGCGGGTATATTGTTTCCCGATTTTGCAGCCCCCCATCAGAAGGGCTGCTACGGAAATGAGTAAAAGGCGATATAATTTGTTAGTCGGTTTCATAAGCAACATCTGTAAGTTTACTTTTTCACTTTCATTTTATGAGTGGCTTTGTAAATCATTACAAAGAAGAACGGCACGAGCAGGATACCTACGGTAACTGCCACAATCATTCCAAAGAAGACACCTGTACCGATGGCCTGTCGGCTGGCAGAACCCGGACCGGTGGCAAGTACCATCGGAAGCATACCGAGGATAAAGGCCAGTGAGGTCATCAGAATCGGACGGAAACGCAGACTGGCTGCATGGAGGGCCGATTCTACGATGTCGCGTCCCTTGTCCACCTCGTCTTTGGCGAATTCTACAATCAAGATGGCGTTCTTGGCAGCCAGACCAATCAACATAACCAAACCAATCTGGAAGTAGGTGTCGTTTTCCAGTCCGCAGAGGGTGATACCTGCATAGGCTCCCAACACAGCTACTGGAAGTGAAATCAATACGGCAATAGGTACGGTCCAGCTTTCATAAAGGGCAGCCAGGAACAGGAACACGAACAAGAATACCAAGGCAAGGATCAGTCCGGTTTGTCCGCCGGCCTGTTTTTCCTGATAGGAAAGACCACTCCATTCCACTCCGATGTTCTCGGGCAGCTTTTCGCGGGCAATCTGTTCCAACAGTTCCATTACTTGTCCAGAACTGGCTCCGTTGGCGGTAGTACCTCGGATGATAGAAGTATTGAACATGTTGAAACGTTTGATACTTCCCGGACCGGTCGTATAGTCTGTGTTACCCAAAGCCGTCAATGGAATCATGTCTCCGTCTGAACCGCGGACGAAGAACAGGCCGATGTTGTCGCGTTCGCGTCGGTAAGGAGCTTCTGCCTGAATGTATACACGGTAGATACGGTTGAACATGTTGAAGTCGTTCACATATACGGAACCGGTGTAAGCCTTCATCGTAGAGAATACATCTGCCATCGGCACTCCGGATAATTTCACTTTATCCCGGTCTACATCGAAGTAGAGTTGAGGAATCTCAGCCTGCAGAGAGGAAGAAAGTCCTGCAATTTCTTTTCGTTGGGAGGCGTAATACATCAGGGTATCGGTAGCCCGTACCAAGTCGTCGTAAGTGGCGTCTCCACGGGCTTCCAGCTGCATTTCGAAACCGCCGGCCGTACCCAGACCCGGAATGACCGGAGGTGTAGAAAGATAAACCTTACTTTCCGGATAAGTCTCCAGCTCTTTCTGTATTCTGTCCATTACTTCGTCGATGGTCGTGTTGTCACGTTCTTTCCATTCTTTCAGGATGACGGTCAACTGGCTTCTGGCCTGACTGGTTCCTACACGGGGACTGCTACCGGTGACGTTCTGTACGTATTCTACCGCCGGATCCTTCATGATGAAGTCTATCGCCCGGTCAGTCACGGCACGGGTTCTTTCCAGGGTGGCAGTTTCCGGAAGCTCTAGTTCCACGGTGAAATAGCCTTGGTCTTCAACCGGAAGGAAGCTGGTGGGTACCAACCGGTGGAATACATAAATGAAAATCAATACCATTCCGAAGCCGACCATTACACGGCGCGGATTCTTGATGACACGCTTAATGTAAATAATGTATTTGTTATTTCCGATGGCCAGCCATTTGTTGATGAAGCGGAACACCCTGTTCTTGGGTTTGTTCGGATCAACCGGGCGCAGAATCAGTGAACACATCACCGGACTCAACGTCAAGGCTACTACCGTAGAAAGAAGCACTGAAACCACAATGGTGACTGTAAACTGACGGTACAGCTGTCCGGTGATACCGGAAAGGAAGCTAACCGGAACGAATACAGCAGCCAGTACCAGTGAGGTGGCGATGATGGCACCTACCAGTCCCTCCATGGCCTTCTTGGTGGCTTCATACGGGCTGAGTTTTTCTTCATCCATAATACGCTCCACGTTTTCCACGACCACGATGGCATCGTCCACCACAATACCGATGGCCAGTACCAATCCCAACAAGGTCAGGATGTTGAGCGAGAAACCGAATATCAGCATGAATCCGAAAGTACCAATCAAGGAAATCGGCACGGCTACGACCGGAATCAGTGTGGCACGCCAGTTCTGCAAAGAAAGGAATACCACCACGATTACCAGGAACAACGCCTCAAACAGCGTCTTGTATACCTCGTGGATAGATTCTGAGATATAATTGGTCATATCGAACGGGAAGTTGTATTCCATTCCTTCCGGAAAACTCTTGCTGATTTCTTTCATGGCCTCTTTTACATTCTGGGCTACTTCCATGGCATTGGCTCCTGGAAGCATGTAAATGGCCAGAATAGCTGCATTTCCTCCATTGATACCACTTTCCGTACTATAAGAAGAGGCTTCCAAGGATACACGGGCCACGTCGCGCATGCGGATGAGTGAACCGTCCGGATTGGCACGCAACACGATTTCTTCGAACTGGGAAGCCGATGACAGACGTCCTTGCGCCGTGATGGGAACGGTAATGTCTACTCCGTCCACAGGCTGCTGTCCGAGTACACCGGCGGCCGATTCACGGTTCTGGTCTTTCAGGGCATTCTGTACGTCCTGCACGGTAAGCCCGAAGTTGGCCAGTTTGGCGGGGTCTACCCAGATTTGCATGGCATAGTAACGGCTACCGATGTTGGAGATACGGCCTACTCCCGGGATACGCCGAAGCAAGTCCTGTACGTTCAAGGTGGCAAAGTTACTCAGATAGATTTCATCAAACTTCGGGTCGTTTGATGTCAAGCAGAGGGTCATCAGCTGGCTTGGAGCCTGCTTTTCAACCGAAATACCGTTCTGAATCACTTCGGCCGGCAAGCGCGATTCCGCCAGTTTGATACGGTTCTGGATTTCTACGGCTGCCAAATCCGGGTCGGCAGAGATGTCGAAAGTAACCGTGGCAGAGAAACCTCCGGAGTTGGAACTGCTGGATTCCATGTAAAGCATACCCGGCGTTCCGTTAAGTTCCTGTTCGATAGGGGTAGCTACTGCCTGTGATACGGTCACGGCACTGGCTCCCGGATAGGAAGCGCTAATCTTGACTACGGGGGGAGTAATCTGCGGGTACTGGTCGATAGGCAGCATCATCAGACCGATGATACCTACGATCACAATCAATATGGAGATGACGGCCGAGAATACAGGCCTGTCAATGAAAAAGCTGACTTTCATGCGTAATTTCGTTTAGGTGGATTATTCTTCCTCTTTTTTCGCTTCGTTTTCCAATTTAGCAGGGTCTTGTACACGGACCTTCATTCCCGGAGCCAGTTTGTGGAAACCTTCGTACACAATCATTTCTCCGGCAGACAATCCACGTTCCACAACCACATCGTTTCCGAATTCAGGACCCAGTTCGATGAAACGTCTTTCTACGGTAGAGTCTTTTTTCATTACAAAAATGTGGGCTCCTCCCTTTTCGATAATTAAGGCTTTTTGAGGAACGACCGTAGCATTTTCACGTACGTCGAGCAACACTTTCACTTTGGTGAACTGTCCCGGCAGCAATACATGATCCGGGTTGGCCAGTTCAGCACGTACGGAGAACGTTCCTGTTTTCGGGTTTACCTGGGGAGCGGCAAAGTCTACCAGACCTTTGTGTTCATAGACGCTGTTATCCGGCAAGGTGATGGTGACGGTAGGTTGCCAAGAGCGGGTAGAATCCTTTTGCCCGAAAGTCACGTTTCTTTCCTTGCTCTTCAGGTAATCAAGTGCGGTCATGCTGAAGTCTACAAGGATGGTATCACTCTTTACGATGGTAGCCAACAGGGATTTTCCGCTGCTGCCGACCAATGTTCCCAAATCGACGTGGCGTTCACTGATTTGTCCTGAAATCGGGGAGCGTACCACTGTGTAGCCCAGTTCCTGTTCGGCTTGTTCCAAGTCGGCTTTACTCATTCCCACGCTGGCGACAGCTGTCTCATACGCTGCTACCGCATTGTCCAAGTCCAATTGGCTGGCTGCGTTCTGTTCGTAAAGCGGGCGGATACGTTCCAAGTCACGTTTGGCTTTCTGGGCCTGTGCTTCATCCTTCTTTAATTGCGCACGTACTTTGTCGGCCTTGGCGCGATATTGGTCTTGATTGATGACGAATAATACTTGGTTTCGCTTGACTGAGGTTCCCTCTTCAAACAGCATTTGTTCCAGAAATCCTTCTACACGGGCACGTACTTCTACAAACTGTTGTGCACGGACCCTTCCTACATATTCACCGAATATTTGTACGTCTTGCCGGCTGGCAGGCATGACAGAGACAACTGGGATTTCAGCTACAGGTTTCTTTTCTCGGGTAAAAATAAAATAGAGGAATAAAATGACTGCGATGCCAATAACCATGTAAATCATTTCCTTTCTTTTTACCTTTAATTCTTTCCTAGTCAAAAAGCGTTTCATAAGTTCAATTTTTTTATAGTTTAGATGCCATTATCTCTAGAATGGCTGACAAGATTCGTGCCAAAGATACAAAAATGTTTTATAAGCTGAAAATCAGATGACTTTCTTCCGTAGCCGATAAGGAAGTATTGGGGAATTTTACGGATTATTGTAGAAAAAATCCACACTTGTGTGTGGTCATCGTTCTCTCCACAGGTGCTTGAGGGTCCAGATTGGGTGATACCACAGCATGCGGGGACCTGCATATCGCATGACCTCTTTGATGCGTTGTTTCATTTCCGGACGATAGCAGTGGACAGGACATTGCCGACAAGTTTTCTTTTGCTCTCCGAAAGGGCAATGCGACAATCTTTGATGTGCATATTCCAATAGTTCTTTGCAATCCTGGCAAAGCGTGGAATTTTTTTCTTTGTGCCGGCAGTAAAACCGGATCATTTGTTCTACGGTCTGTTTTTCCTCTTCTCTACGTGAAAGTTTATTCATATAATATATGTAACTTCAGTTTGCAAAGGTACGAATAGAATTGATATTTTTCGTAACTTTGCGCCCGAAATAATCTTTAAACAAAATGATATTAGAGGAACATTTAGAGACGACTGTAAAGGCTCACGATCAGTTGCTGCATCGTAGAGTGGATTTATTGTTGCGTACGGGGAAATTATTGGTAGAGAGTCTGGCCGATACGAACCGTATTGTAAGAAACATGAAACGTACGGCTGCTTACCTTGGCATCCCTGAAGAGAAGCTCCATATCAATGTCAGTTTCACAATGCTGATGGTGAATGTGAGTGACGGAGATTATTCTTTCACTAAATTCCAGCGGATTGAAGGTCACGGTGTGAACATGACGGCTATCTCGGAGGTGAGTAAACTTTCATGGCGTGCCATTGAGCAGGATTACACTTTGGACCAGTATGAAGAAGAGCTGGAAAAAATTCGTAAGAAAAAACGTAATTACACCCCTTGGCAGGTGGCTGTAGGAGCTGGATTTGCGTGTGGCGGATTCTGCATTCAGTTCGGGTGTGACTGGATGGCATTCTTGTATGCTTCCATTGCCGCTATATTGGGTATGCGTCTTCGTCAGATTTGTAATGAATCTGGTTTGAATCATTACATGGGTATTGCCATTTCTGCCTTTGTGGCTACTATTATTGCTTGGGCTTCTACTTTGTTGCCAGCTGAATGGACATCTACTCCTTGGCATCCGTTGCTGGCTTGTGCTCTGTTTATCGTGCCGGGTGTTCCTTTGATTAATTTTGTGGACGATATGCTCGACAATTACATTCAGGTAGGTATTGTGCGGGCGGTGAACACCCTTTTGATGGTAGCAGCCATGGCGTTCGGTATCGCGTTTGCAGTGAAGCTCTGCCACATCGATAATTTCTTCCCTACCATCAGTATGGTTCCTCATCATAAATATTGGGAATATGCTATTGCAGCGGCTATTTCAGCCATGGGCTTCTCGATGATATTTAACATCCAGCGTCGCCTGTTGTGGGTGGTAGCCATTGGAGGTATCATTGCGGTTTGTACCCGAAATTTCGTGAATCTGGGACCGAGTACCAATAATATCGGTTTGGACATGGGACTCGTTATCGGTTCCTTCTCCGGTTCCGTACTTGTCAGTCTGATTGCCATCAAGGCTGTACATTGGTTTCATGTGCCGAATCACGTGCTGACCATCCCGTCGGTTATTCCGATGATTCCGGGGGTACTGATGTATCGTATGCTATTTGGACTGATTAATATGAATGTACAATCCATCGACCAGGTTACTCCATTGATGAAAGCCATTGAGAGTGGAGTAAATTCTGGTTTAGTTATTATGTGCATTGCCTTGGGAGTTGCTATTCCTAATATTTTTGGTCGTCGTTTTATTGCGGCATCCAAGAATAAGCGTCTAGCGGCAATCTTAAAGGAACGTAAAGCACGTGGTAAATTCGTGGAATGGTAAACAATTGTAACCCGTATTTTATTTTTCGTTCATAATTATTTTCCTATAGATATGGAATGTTTATTCCATATCTGAAACAAAAAAGGCTATTCCTTATATGGGGAGTAGCCTTTTGTTCTATAAGTGTTGCGAGTTTTGCAGAAAGATTTATAGTCTTGTTTCAAGAAATATGTCCTTTCTTTTAAAACTCAAATTTTTCCAATTTCATAGCAGCCAGTCCTTGGATTTTAGGAACCAGAGTGGTGAAGTGAGCGCTCTGTTCGTGGGCAGTCAGTGAGGCTGCATCTTTCCATGTCTCGCAAATCATCAGGACATCCTTGCGGGTGCTGCTCTGAAACAAGTCGTATGCCACACAGCCGTTGTCTTTCAGGGATGCGGCTACCAGTTCTTTTGCTGCAGTGACTACTTGGTCGTAGTTCTTTTCTTCTGCTTGAATAAATACGTTTAGTCTGATCATTGTTTCTTGTTTTTAAGTTTAAAAATTACGGTGTAAAGATACCATAAAAAAAGGGATTACACATACGTGCAATCCCTTTTTGATATTTATTCAGAAAGATTATTTCTTACCTTCCAGCTGTTCCTTCAATGCAGCCAGTGCATCGATGTCACCCAAAGTGGTAGAAGCAGCCTGGTTCTGAATCATCGGAGTTTCTTCTTTCTTAGAAGACTTCTTAGAAGCTTTCTTTTCTGCCTTTTCTTCTGCTTTAGCAGCATCTTCGAAGATACGGCTGTGAGAAACGATGATACGTTTTGCATCTTTGTTGAATTCGATTACCTTGAACGGCAATTTTTCATCCAGCTGAGCCTGAGAACCGTCTTCTTTTACCAGGTGTTTCGGAGTAGCGAAACCTTCTACGCCGTAAGGCAATGCAACGACTGCACCCTTATCCAGCATTTCGATGATAGTACCTTCGTGGATAGAACCTACAGTGAATACTGTTTCGAATACATCCCAAGGATTGTCTTCCAGCTGCTTGTGACCCAAGCTCAGACGACGGTTTTCCTTGTCGATTTCCAGTACTACTACATCGATGTCTGCACCGATCTGAGTGAATTCAGAAGGATGTTTGATTTTCTTTGTCCAAGACAGGTCAGAGATGTGGATCAATCCGTCTACACCTTCTTCGATTTCTACGAATACACCGAAGTTAGTGAAGTTGCGAACCTTAGCCACGTGCTTAGAACCTACAGGATATTTTTCTTCGATAGTTTCCCATGGATCCGGTTTCAGCTGTTTGATACCCAAAGACATCTTGCGTTCTTCGCGGTCCAGAGTCAGGATAACAGCTTCGATTTCGTCGCCTACCTTCATGAAGTCCTGAGCAGAACGCAGGTGCTGTGACCAAGACATTTCTGATACGTGAATCAAACCTTCAACGCCCGGAGCGATTTCGATGAATGCACCGTAGTCAGCCATAACGACTACTTTACCTTTCACGTGGTCGCCTACCTTCAAGTTAGGATCCAGTGCATCCCATGGGTGCGGAGTCAACTGCTTCAAGCCAAGAGCGATACGTTTCTTTTCGTCGTCGAAGTCCAAGATAACTACGTTCAGTTTCTGATCCAGCTGAACCACTTCGCGAGGATCGCTTACACGGCCCCAAGACAAGTCGGTGATGTGAATCAAACCGTCTACGCCGCCCAAGTCGATGAATACACCGTAAGATGTGATATTCTTAACAGTACCTTCCAGTACCTGACCTTTTTCCAGTTTGCTGATGATTTCTTTCTTCTGCTGTTCCAGTTCAGCTTCGATAAGAGCTTTGTGAGAAACAACCACGTTCTTGAATTCCTGGTTGATTTTAACCACCTTGAATTCCATAGTCTTGCCTACGAATACATCGTAGTCACGGATAGGTTTCACATCAATCTGAGAACCCGGCAAGAATGCTTCAATACCGAATACGTCTACAATCATACCACCCTTCGTGCGGCACTTGATGTAACCCTTGATAATTTCTTCGTTTTCAAGCGCAGCGTTTACGCGATCCCAAGAACGAGTAGCGCGAGCTTTCTTGTGAGACAAGATCAACTGACCTTTTTTGTCTTCCTGGTTTTCGATGTATACTTCTACAGTATCACCTACTTTCAAATCCGGATTGTAACGGAATTCGCTCAATGGAATAATACCATCTGATTTGTAGCCGATGTTTACAACAACTTCACGTTTGTTCATCGCGATTACAGTACCGTCTACAACCTCACGGTCGTTTACTTTGTTCAGTGTGCTGTCGTAAGCCTTTTCAAGTTCTTCCTTGCTTACCTTAGATGTTGCATCACCGTTTTCATACGCATCCCAGTTGAAATCTTCAAGAGGAGCAATGTTTTTTAAGTTTTCCATTAAATAAAAAAATTGTTTTTAAATAACTAATTGTGTTAGACTTTATATTGTTTATATAAATCGGCTGCAAAGGTATAATAAAATACTGAATATTAAAATACTTCGTTCTTTTTTTTCAGAAGAAAGGAAAACAGAAAATCCGGGAAACGGCTCTGAGAAAGCTCTGTTTTCCGGATTTTGAAATTTTTTAGTTTTCAAGGGAATAGTCGATGGTAGTGACTACCCGTATTTTCTTGATGTACGGTGTATTAGGGTCGCGGTCGGTAATGCTGAACTGTCCTTGGTTGGCCTGACGGATTTTTCCGAGATGACTGCCGGAATCTTTAGCAAATTTTTCAGCGGCCTCTCGGGCGTTTTTAGTAGCCTCTTCAATCATCTGTGGCTTTACTTTGTTCAGGTCTGTGTATTCATACTGTACCCTGTACTGGTATTCGCCGGAAGTGATGGCGATACCTCGTTTCAGCAATTCTCCTTGTTCGCTGATCAGCCCACGGATGAGGTCGACCTTGTCGGAAGTGACTGTGATGACGGTTGTCACGTTGTAGCGGTTGGCCGGGTTTTGATTATTGCCGTAGCGTTCGGCAGCCAGGTCAATGATTTCGGGGGCATTTACAGAGATTTCTTGTTTTGTCAGTCCTTTTTCTTTCAGGAAACCGATAATGGTCTGATTGGATTGTTTGATATCGTCATACAATTTGTTCAAATCATTACCCAAGCTTTTGTAGACCAGCGGCCAGGTAACTTTGTTGGCAGATACTTCCATTTCGGCTAGTCCTTTGACGGTGACACATCGGTCTTTTTCTGCAAATTTGCTGAATCCTTTTTCAATGAAGACTCCTAATAATAAGAGCCCGATAGCCAGGATGAGGGCTTCGATTCTGAAATTCTTCATGATGATTTAAGTTATAGTTAGATATTAAGAATTCATGTGGCAAGATATTGAAAATAATCCGATTTCCCAAGCTTTTGTAAAATGTCTTTCAGTTGGTTGTGTCATGTCTTTGGGTTTTACTTCAAAGTGTGTGGAAACACATATTAAAGTGCTTTCTTGACTAGATGAAAATATCTCAATTTTTGTATAGGAGATTGTATGAAAATTCCAGTTTGAAGATTGAGTGCTTGTGCTGCTTCTTCAATTTCTTGGCGGAAGTACCAGGCTACGGATCCGGTGAAAGCTATTGGAACTTGATGGCATCCGGGATAAACAAGTACGTTGCGTTGGAAGAATTCTGTAAAACAGTTTGTCAGAAAGAGATGTACTTTCTGTTGTTGTTTGTGCTTATATATATAAGGTGTAAGACTAGCCAAGAAGCGGTTGGCCATGGGCTGTCTGCAGACTTTCTCCAAAATGTCAGAAAGCGTAAGTTGATATTCCTTTAACAGTCCTTCCAGAAGTTCGGCTGGAAGCTGCTGTTTGATGCAGTCACCCAGAAAGCGTTTGCCGAGGTAGGCGCCGCTGCCTTCATCTCCTAAAATGTAGCCCAATGGTGGTGTGTTCTGGATGATTTTTACTCCATCGTATAAGCAGGAATTGGCTCCTGTCCCCAAAATGCAGGCGATTCCCGGCTGGTGTTGGCAAAGAGCCCGTGCAGCTCCCATTAAATCGCTGTGGACTTCAATGGTAGCATGAGGAAATGTCTGAGTCAAAAGGGAGGTTAATTGAGAAGCCTTTTCAGGGGTACATCCTGCCCCATAAAAGAATAGAGCTTGGATGTCGGAGGAAGAGCAAGGAAGCTGTGGCAACAATCCGTTACGGAGTATTTGATTTATATTGTCTGTTGCCTGATGAAAAGGATTGATGCCTTCTGTTTGGATAATCTGGCTGTGGCAAAGAGTGGTACCAAAGCACCAGTCGGTTTTGGTGGCTCCACTGTCGGCAATGAGAATCATGGATTTGAGATAAAAAAGGTGGAAAGAAAAAAGAAGACGGTAGTTCCCGTCTTCTTTGTATTAGTGGTTATGAATTGTTTTCAAGATTAGTGGCAGTGTCCGCAACCTCCACCGCAGCAGCCTTCATCTTCATGTTCATGGTCGCCGCATCCGCCTCCGCAACCTTCACATCCGCCTCCACAGCCTTCGCCGCTCATCAGTTTGATGATGCTTTCCATTTCTTTGTTGGTAGCGTCACGCATCTCCATGACGGTTCCTTCAAAATAGAGGTCTTTTCCTGCATGAGGATGATTCAGGTCGAGCACCACTTTGTCGTCTGTAATTTCACCCACGTTGGCATAGAACTGATGTCCTTCGGAATCATTCAGCATGATGATGTTTCCTTCGAAGATGTTGTCACTGTCGAATTTTCCATCCGGTCCGCAGAACATTGATTTGGGAACCTGGCGTACGTTGTCTTCGTCTCTTTCGCCGTATGCTTCTGCACAAGGAATTGTGAAACTGAAGTTATCTCCTTTTTGCAGGGCCAGGATTTCTTTTTCGAAGCGGTCCAGTGTATATCCTATGCCAGAAATGAACTGGAATGGATGAGCTGCCGGAGCTTCTTCACGCAATTCTTTTTTCCCGTCTTCCACTGCATACAGTTTATATGCTACTGTGATGTATTTATTTTCCATGTTAAAAAATTAAATGTGCATTATATCTATTAACTCGGTGGCAAAGATAGAAAATATCACGAGAATAAGCCAATAAAAATGAAAGAATGAAGTGGGTGCCTATTTTTGTCGGAATGCTTTTCTATATTTGCAGTGAGTTAGATTGAACAAATGGCATGATGGAACAGGATAGAATGGTAGAATTGTATCGTGGAGAGTTGTGGGAATGTCAGTTGCTCGAAACGATATTAAAAAGTGAAGGGATAGATTGCTTTTTGGTCAATAGCACGCGTAGCGGTTATGGTCCTATTGTTGCATTTGCACAGCAGATATTGGTGATGATAAAAGAAAGTGATGTTGAAAAAGGACTTACGGTGCTGGATTCGTTTAAGAATGGAAAATAATGAGATGATAAAAACATGGTGTTTATGAAAGGAAAATTGATTTTTATTACGGGTGCCACGAGTGGTATCGGAGAAGGTTGCGCACGAAAGTTTGCAGCTATGGGAAGTAATTTGATTTTAAATGGAAGAAATGTAGAGAAATTGGAGAGCCTGAAAAAAGAACTGACCGCATTGGGCGTAGAGGTATTGATACTGCCGTTTGATGTACGTGACCGGCAAGCCATGCGTCAGGCGGTAGATTCCTTGCAGGGAAAATGGAAAGACATTGATGTGTTGGTCAACAATGCCGGACTGGTTATTGGAATGGATAAGGAATATGAAGGCTCATTGGAAGAATGGGATGTCGTGATTGATACCAATATCAAGGCGTTACTGGCCATGACACGAATGATTGTGCCTGGTATGGTAGCACGTGGAAGCGGACACATCATCAATATCGGTTCCGTGGCCGGAGATGCGGCTTATGCAGGCGGCAGTGTGTATTGTGCGACGAAGGCAGCCGTGAAAGCCTTGTCCGACGGGCTGCGTATCGACCTGGTGGATACTCCGCTGCGGGTGACGAACATCAAGCCGGGACTGGTGGAGACAAACTTTTCGGTAGTCCGTTTCCGGGGGGATAAGGGAAAAGCCGATGCAGTATACGAAGGCATCCGACCATTGACGGGCGATGATGTGGCTGATGTGGTGTATTATGCAGCTTCAGCTCCGGCGCATATTCAAATTGCCGAAGTACTGGTGATGCCTGCTAATCAGGCAACGGGTACGGTTTGTTACCGGAAAAAATAGAATCTTCAGAATGTTGCTTTTCGTTTCCTTTGGTAAAAAAAACGGAAAAATAAAGGGAATATATATTGTCTAACAAACAATATTCCCTTTCTGTGTGTATATCAGAAATACAGGAACTAACTAGAATATGATACGAATGAAAAAACTTTTTGTCGCTTTTGCAGGTGGCATGATGTGCTTGATGTCATGTGACCGGGCAGAGGATCTTTCTCAAAATTACAGCAATGAGTTTAATTTGAAGTGTGCCAAAACAGCGTGGACACAGGATAGCCGTGTGGTGACAGATGACACGGGAGGGGGAGGTTTCTCGGATAATGATTGCATTGAGTTACAAGTGGTGGCTGGAGATGTAGTTTCCGACAGTCAGTTGCAATATGTGTCCGGATGCTGGACTCCTTCTTTGAACCGAAGTGACTATGCGCAAGGAGCATTGACTTTATCAGCTCTTTTCCCGGTATTGCCACAAGGGAGAGAGAAGTCATCTCGTACGCTGAATCTGCCTCTTGACCAAAGCAGTTCTACTGGTAAGGTGGAAACAGATGTACTTTTTGCAAGAACGACGGCGAATACGACAGATGCTTCTGCTACTTTATATTTCAAGCATGCGTTGCATCGTATTAATATTCAATTGAAAGGTAATGTACCCGATGATTTGAAGATTGAAGTACGCAGTTGTACCAAGGGAGAGATTTCCTTGGTAGATGGAGCTGTATCGGTTTCGGAAAATGATTATTCATGGATTACTCCTCAACAGAAAGACAAATATACTTATTCGGCCATTATTCTTCCACAAAGTGCAAAAGTCTATCAGAGTGGAGAAGGTTTGATTCGTCTGACTTCAGAAGGGAAGTCGACTACATATTTGTTGAATTCGGATATTCTGTCATTTATTTCGGGTATGCAGACGACTCTCAATCTGACCCTGAAGGCTGCCGAGGTAAGTGAGGTGGATACGGATTTTGCCAATCAGTCCCGTTGGGTGTACGGCATTGACTCGCCGGCATATCCTGGAAAAGAGAACCTACGGACTATGCCTATTACGACTTGGATTACCGACTATCCTAAGGGAGAATGGTTCCGTTACGGGTATGATGCAATAGGTTTGTTGGATGAAGTGGAATATCTCACTTGGAAAGAAGGATGCGGTTGGTATGACTGCAACAAGAGTTTTGAATATAAAAAAGGAGATGGAAACTTGTGTTGGGCAGCTACGGCCTCCAATTTGCTTCATTGGTGGTTGGAACATAATCGTAAATACGTGGAAGCATACGAAACTAAATATCCTGGAAATCCTTGTCCTAAAGAATATCGTCAGATGACAGAAGACAACCAGAACCACAGTGAGGTATTTAACTTCTTCAAGAAGTCTTTCCCCAATTTAGGAAGTTGGGAGACAGGAGGGGTCAACTGGTTCATTAATGGTGACGGTCGGAATTTGACTGTGAATTCTAATAAAGATTTTACGGGCTTTTTTAATAAGGTGTTTTCAAGAGACAATGCTGTAGCCACAGAAACCCACAACATGTCGAAAGAGAACTTTAACCACTGGATGAAAGAGGCCTTCCGTACGAATAAAGCGATAGGATTTTCTGTGTATGGTTTTGCCAATGCAGGTAGTGGTATGCATGCCATGACTATATGGGGAGCCGAATTTGACGCAGATGGCAATGTTGCTTATTTGTATTTCTGTGATAATAACAAGTCAGAGACGGAGCCTAACTATGGGGCGATTAAACGGTATAAGGTGATATACAAGGTGGCCACATCTACTGATAATACAAGAGAAACCTTTTTAACTCCGTTAGATAATATAGAGGGGACACCTTCCAAGTGGCAATCGACGGTATGTTCCTTGACTTTGGTAGATTTACGTCAGGATATCTGGCAGAAAGCTTTTCCCGAAATAAAATGATAATATTTGAAATAGAATAATATGATGAAAAAAAGCTATTTTTACATGCTTGTGGCTGTTGCAGTGATGGCTGTATCATGCACGAAAAATGAAACTCCTAGTACCACGGCCCCCGATCAGGCTATTACGATTGTAGCAAATGTATCTCCTCAGTCGCGAGTCCCGCAGTTGGATTCGGATGGAGCAGGCAGTTTTACCAAGGGAGATGTGATGACTTTGTGTGTAGTAAAAGATGAAGGAAACCATCTTTCCATGAATTATGCATATCAGATGGATGAAATTACGTGGGGAGGACTGAATTTATCAGAGAATACAGAGCAGGTAAAGTTCTCGGCTTGTTATCCGAAACAGACTCTTACACAAGATGGTATGTTTGAATTTAATGTCCTCATAGCTTCAGATAAAGATTTATTGCTTTCTTCAGCTCAAACCGTGGCATTAACTTCGAAGGAGGTGAACTTGAATTTTAATCATGCGTTGCATCGATTGGATTTGTCATTTACTGCTGGTGAAGGCTATTCTACAGACGATTTGAAGGACCTTTCTTTGTCAATGAATGCGAATACTGTATGTGTGGTCGATGCTTTTCAAGGAAAAATTAGTGAAGTAAAGTCTGTAAAGGGTGACTATACGTCTAAAGGAGCTATGGCTTCTTTTTATCTTCTTCCTCAAGGTACGGATGGAATAACCTTGGATGTGACAATGGATGGAAAGGTACAGCACCTGATTTTGCGTGATTTGTTTCAGCAATTGAATAATCCTCAAGAGACTTTGAAGGGAGGTATGAAAAGTGCAGTTACATTGAAGATTGCTCGTGAAAAAGGCATTTCAGTGGAAGGCGGTTCAATAGGTGCATGGGAAGATCAAGTGACCGTGGACGGAGAAGTGACAATCGGTTAAAATAGATACATTCTGATTACTTCAATTTGAGAGAATTCTCATCGTTTGAAAAGAATTCCCTCCTTTAGCAAGATTTGTAGCTCTAAAGGAGGGAATTCCTTTTTTATTGTACTCCTTGTGAAAGCCTTGTTTTTTCTATTTCCATGGTTTGCATCTGACGCTTGGAGGTACCGAACCGTTTCCCGTAGCGGGTCCAGTAAACCTCGGCTGCCATACGGAACAGGGTCTTGGACAAAGGCATTGTGCCAGTCAGGGTGCGGTAATGACCAGAGGCAATGGACTGGGCCAGTTGGCGGATTTTGCGGGTGGCAATGTACTTGAAAGGTGTGTCCAGAATGGCTTCTCCACTTCCCAGCATGAGAATAGACCCCATGGAGAATCCGTTTCGTCGGCAGAACAGCTGTATCATGCGGATGGCCACTTCGTTCTGTTCATGTTCCAGAAAGCCACAGTTTATCAGGATAGAGATAAGAGGTTTGCGGGCTGGAGGATAAGTTTCCAAGGTCTTGAGAAATTGGAGAAAACCGCTTGGAAGGGCATCGGCATACAGCGGGAAGACGAACAAGACTTGTGTATAGTCGTCTATCTCCTGACAAAGGCTGAGGTGATTTCTGGGAGTAACAGAGCGGTAAACCGCTTCGTACGGATAATGCTTCATAAAAATCTCCGCATACCGCTTTGATTTTGATTTAGGAGCTCGTGGGCTGCCGTTCAGTATCAGTATTTTTTCCATTTTTCCAGTGTCTTTTTTACCGTGTCGTTTACCATGTCTTCGGTGGTGAATATAATCTCATGTTGTGCAAAACTCATGTTGCAGGCATTGCGGGCCACTAATTGTCGGAAAATGTCACGTTCTTCTTCGTCCGTATCGCCGTAGGCAATAATGGTGGCCCGTTTGAGTTTTACGTCACGTTGCACATGGTGTGTTTCGCCTTGATGGATGCGTATGAAAGCCTGTTGCACAGGGATGGCTCGTTCGAGCATCGTTTTCATGGGAATGTCGTAGCCTCCATAGGCCAGACGGCTCACATACAGTACGGCATCGCTTTGGGCAATACAGGGATAAACTTGAGTGGCTTCGTCGCGGATGACACATCGTCCCGGAGTTTTCGTCCAACACCCGAAACATCCCATGCAATTCGCAATTTTCAAGGAAGATACATCGAAATAGCGGATGTCTTCCTTGGGCTGGAGAATAATGTCCAGCGGTCTGTCGCTCATTATCAGTTTCATGTAATCATTTCATTTTTAGGAACAGAACATTTTTCGGACAGGAAATGTTTGATGAAATTTCTTACTTTTGCAGTGTATAAGAAAAATTGGGAATTATACGGAAAAATAGAAAAATCAAAAGAATATACGTTTTTATGAATCGGGTGATTGTAGTGACAGGCGGTGCCGGGGGCATCGGCCGTTGTATTGTGGAATATTTTGCTTCTCAAGACGATAAAGTGTATTTTGTGGATTGTGACCGGGAAGCGATGCTGGCTGAAGTGGAAAAAATGCGTAGGCTAGGGAAAAATGTGGCGGGTTTTGCCGGTGACATTGCCGAGAAGGAAGTGTTGGAAGAATTTGCGGATTGGGTACTTCGGGAACAGCCGGAAGGTATCCATTGCTTGATTAACAATGCGTGTCTGATGCACGGAGGAATTCTGGAAGGATGCGATTATGAGGATTTTCTATATGTGCAGCGTGTGGGGGTAGCCGCTCCTTATATGCTGTCCAAATTGTTTAAGGATCATTTCCGGGGACTAGGTTCCATCGTGAACCTTTCCTCTACCCGTACTTTTCAGTCGCAGCCGAATACCGAGAGCTATACGGCAGCCAAAGGAGGCATTACGGCGTTGACACATGCCTTGGCTGTAAGTCTGTCGGGCGTGGCACGTGTCAATTCGATTGCTCCCGGATGGATTGACACGGGGGCTTACCATAAAGAGGAAGCGTATCAACCGGTGTATAGTCAAGGTGATTTGAAACAGCATCCTTCGGGTAGAGTGGGAGAGCCTATGGACATTGTGCGGGTAGTGGCTTTCCTTTGTGACGAACGTAACTCTTTCATCAACGGAGAGAATATCACGGTGGATGGAGGGATGAGCCGGCTGATGATATATCACAATGATTGTGGCTGGAGTTACAATCCTTGAGATGCTTGAATTCCGCTTTTGTCTTCTTTGTCTTTTCTTTCTTTCCGCATCCGGAACTTCAGCGGGGAGAGTCCGGTTCTCCGGATGAAGAATTTGCCGAATACCGACTGGTCGGAGAATCCCAGGTAATCGGCAATTTCCTTGATATCCATGTCGGTACATTCCAGTAGTTTCCGGGCATCTGCACATAGGAGTTCCGATACATGGAAGCAGACGGTATGCCCTGTCAGCTCTTTGACGATACGGGAAAGATAGGTGGTTGAAATATGGAGCTGGTCGGCATAGAACTGGATGCTGTGTTCCTCCCGGTAATGGTGTACCAGCAGCTTTTTGAAATTGCGGAAAATCTCGTTGGAACGTTTTACGCAGACCGGAGTATTCCGGTTTTCCTGGCAGAGGGCATCCGTGATTTGCAGGAGAAGGAAGCTGCACAGATGGCGGATGATTCCGTCCTGATACAGCTGCATGGCTTTCAGCTGCTCGGAAAAGAGTGACATCGTTTTTTGCATGTATTCAGCGGGTGCATCTTGAAGGCGGAAAATGGGCAGCTGGTAGTTGCCCAGGTAGCGGGCCACTTGATTGTACACGGGTTGTCCGTCGGGCAGGCTGTCAAAATAATCGGGATTGATGTACAGGGCCGACATGGAGAAATCAGGACTGGCATCGGATAGCACACTCTCGGTACTGGGGGTAAGTACCAGCAGTTGGTTGGCGGAAAGCGTATAGCGATGGAAGGCATCGGTGATGGCCGTTGTTCCGTTTGTGACGAGCAGGAAGAAGAATCCTTGTTTTATGACGATGGAGTTTGTCAGAAAATGAGGATGCTTTATTTGGGCAAACAAGGTGTTTCCGGCCTTTTGGCCCGATTCTTTCATAATTTCTGTCAGTAGTCTGTCCATTGCGCCAATTTTTTTACAAAAGTAAGTTTTGTTTCGTTTTCGACCAAAATTGGTTGCTCTTTTATGATTGAGAAGCGGAAAAATAGACAGAAATTTGCGGCGTTTATAAAAGCAGATGATATATGAATGTATTTCTTTTTAGACGCTACCTGTTGTTTTGCGTTTCTTTGTTTGTAAACGCGCTTGGAATCGCCTTCATTACCAAGGCTTTGCTGGGTACGTCTCCGATTACGAGTGTGACGTATGTATTGAGTATGTTTACTCCTTTGACCATCGGACAGTGGACCATCCTGTTGAACCTTCTGTTTGTGGTGCTGGAGCCGTTTCTGATGTCACGCCAGGAATTGAAATCCGATTTGCGGATGTACCTCCTACAGATTCCCATTTCGTTCTGTTTCGGTACGTTTATTGATATTTGTATGCACTATGTGTTGTTCTGGCTTCATCCGGAAACCTATGTATATATGATTATTGCACTGTTGATAGGTTGTGTGATTCTGGCCGTAGGTATCGCACTCGAGGTAAAGGCGAATGCAGCCATGATGGCCGGGGAATATTTTGTGAACGTCATCACAAAAAGGTTCCGTGGAGAGTTTGGCTATGTGAAGCTGGGATTTGATGTGACGCTGGTCGTCCTTGCCTGCTTGTTGTCCTTGATTTTCATGTCGGGAATCTATGGAGTACGTGAAGGAACCGTGATTTCGGCGTTGGTGGTAGGTCCGATTGTGCATTTTGTGAGCCCGTACTATCAGTTTTTGGATAAATGGATTACAGATCCTTCTGTGCGGGAAAAAGCGGCTATGGCTCAAGGACAGCATATTGTGATTACTATTGCGCGTGAGTATGGAAGTGGGGGACATCTGTTGGGTGAGATGCTCTCGAAGGAACTCGGTCTTAAGCTGTATGACAAGGAGTTTATCCAGCTGGCTGCCCAGCGTAGCGGAATGGATGAGCAGTACATTGTGAAGAATGAACAGTCTATCCCTTCTTTCTGGTTGAAATGCATTCTTTCGAAGAACAGTGAACGCCCACTCGAGTCCAGCCTTTCATCGGATGATGTGTTGTTTGTGTCCGAGAGTAAGATTATTCAGGAACTGGCTGCCAAAGAATCCTGCATCATCGTGGGCCGTTGTGCGGATTTCGTATTGAAGGATTATCCGAAAGTGTTGAAAGTGTTCTGTTACTCGGATGTAGCCAGTGCGGTGAACCGTTGTGTGGAAGAATATGGCATTGCCCGGGAAAATGCGGAAGCTGAAATCAAGCGGGTAAACCGTAACCGGGTTCATCACTATGAGTATTATACGGGCATGAAATGGGGTGAACCGCATCATTACAATCTGATGCTGAATACCGGAACGATTGATTTGAAAACGGCCTGTCAGCTTGTGAAAGGAGTTTATCAGGGCTTGGAGAAAGCCTGATAAACCATTTCTGAAATGTGTGCGATGATTGCTTCGGTATGTTCAGGATTTTCCTGAGAATTTTTGACGAATACTACCAACGTATAACGACGTCCGTCTGGAAACAGTACAAATCCGGCATCATTGATTGCAATGAGCTCTCCGGATTTGTTATAGTCGCCGGTACCGGTTTTGTGTCCTACAATCACATTTTTATCTTGTAAAGGACGGACTATTCTACTTTTTCCGGTCTGACAGGTGATAAGGGATTTTTTTATGAATTCCTGATGTTCCTTGTCGAACAAGGGACGGGTGAATAAGGCCTCAATGACTTCTGCGGTGGCGAGAGGCGTACTCCAGTTCTGGTAGCAAAGATTCAGGTTACGGTGCATATCCTCTTCCGTATGCTGAACGGAGAAATCTTTGATACCCAAACTTCGAATGTAACGGTCGGTCACATCGGGGCCTCCCATAAATCTAAATAAAATGTCGCATGCATTGTTGTCACTCAGATGAAGAGTATATTGCAGCAATTGTTTGAGCGAGAATTTCTCTCCATTGGGATGTTGGTCTCTTAGCGGGCTATACGTATCGCGTTTGAGATCCGTTTTGCTTACAGTGAGTAGGGTGTCAAAGGATATCCGATGTTTTTCACAATAATTTCCAACAGCTAATGCCTGATGTAATTTGAACACACTCATCAGGGGATAGTGGTGATTGTTTCCTATGGTGAGGGTGTCTTTTCCCTCTGCGATAATTGCCACTCCTATTTCTGCCTTTTGCTGTGCGATAAAATGATTGATATTTGAATATAGTTCTAGAAGACGATTGCCAGCCAAGGAAGTGATAGGGAGTAGGAGCAATAAAAGAATCAGGTAGCTTGTTTTCATATTGTACAGTTAAGATTGATTTGTACAAAGTTAGCTTTGTTTTTGCTTTGATGAAAATAAGTAGATCTGAAGATGTAAAAAAACTGTGTTAGCAAAGTTTATACTAGACCTCTTGCTGACACAGTTTAATTTATATTCTTCGTTTTTAAGAAGTGGTTGTTTGCTCTTTTTTACAGCCTCTTATAAATGACTAGAATTCAGATTCTTTAAATATAAAGACGAATTCACCCTTACGATTAATACAACCACAAGTGGTTTTTCCTCCTTCTTTTAAAACAATACAATAAGTCAATCCGTCTGAAAAATGATTTTTTAAGTGTTCTGCTCCCAAAATCATATCTCCCATTTCGGTTACGAAACAATTACTTACCAAAATATCATTTTCAGAATAAGATACGGCATCTTTTAAAGGTAAAGTATTCAAATCTGTATGAAACTCAGAAACGACTTTAAAATTTTTATCTATTAAGGCGAGTGTGTATTTAGACATCCTGTCTAAACGGACAAAGGCTCTTCCATGATGGAAGTAATAGGCATCTCTTAATCCGTCAAAAACAACATTTCCTTGTTTGTCAATATAGCATTTTTTTCCATCCCGTTTTTCCACTACTGCATAACCTTCACTGAACGGACTTGGTTCTGACGAGAACTTTGCTTCAATTACCATTTTACCTGTTTTGTCAATGTAGCCCCATTTTCCACTTGTTGTCTGAACAGCTGCCAGTCCGTCATTGAAATCTTGCACTTTTGAATAACTTGGTGAAATAATCAAATTCCCATCTTTATCCCTAAATCCATATAGTTGTTTCGAATAGCTATAATGGGCTGCAAGTCCTTCACGCAATGGACGAAGAGCTTCCAAAGTTCCAAATTTGACATCTTCAATCAAATTTTTATAAACAAGTGCTCCTTTTGTATTAAAATAAACAGCTCTTGTAACTTTACTATATCCTTTAGTAACAGATAAGAATCCAACAGCTACTCCATCTACAAAGTTTGTGCAATTATATACTGGTAGTTCCATGACCACCTTACCTGCCTTGTCTATTAATGACATATTCTTTGCCATGTTTTTTTTCACAGGACAAACTCCCTGATAAAAACGAGGATATTCCTGCATAAAAGGAAGGCTATAATTGAAATCAAGAACTTTATTGCCTAAGGTATCTACAAAGAAACATTTTTTGTCTACCTTCACAAAAGCAACCCCATCAGAATAAGGTGTCATATTTACATAAATATTGGGTGCCACATCCACTGTTATTACTTTGGTCTGATTGGTTACTACAGGACATTTCATCGTTATATCCCTGTCATACAATGTAGCCTGATGTATGCCATTTACAGTTCTATTCACTTGAGGGGAATCAGTCTCGGCATTTTCTGTTGTTGTATTGTTTTTCGAGGAATCTCCACCTAATGCTTTATCTACTGCTTCAAGCATATTGCCTATCTTTTTAAAGAACTGCGCTTCCATTGGTTGGGGAATGATACTTAGCATACACAAGGTAAAGCCTGATACTAATAAATTATTTACTTTCATTGTTTTTCTATATTAAGTTGGAACAATTATTAGCTAAAATTAAATTAAGAAATGGAATTAAAATGTTGAATATGAGAGGTCCATATTTTAAGAAGAACTTATATTCAGACATATATCAAATACTGGGATCTCTACTGTCCAATAAAAGTTGGCTAATATATTTTTGAAATTCTTGAAATACAG
>ERZ779673.220-NODE-220-length-28599-cov-2.678146_pt1 | contig 28599 bp, 23 predicted proteins | sample MGYA00511956_ERZ779673 | MGnify/ENA primary metagenome ERZ779673 (study PRJEB29588, sample SAMEA2152065) | human gut metagenome | biome: human gut; feature: human-associated habitat; material: faeces | place: Denmark | collected 2008/2010 ... | reverse complement strand
CAGTAACAGCGTAATCACTATGTACCGTATTTTTTTCATCATTTGTTTTTTGTCTTAATTTGAGTTTCGCTTCAAAAAGAAGGAAAAAACGGGTTTCGAATATCAGAAACGCAAAGTAAAAGAAGATGAAGGTCACCATGAAGGCCACTACTTCATGCTCAATCACAAATCCGTAGAATATCAGCACCAGTGCGCTCAGGATGAATTTCAGCGCCTTGCACACCAGATAGGTCATTGCAATCTTCTGGATACCCAAACGGTAATTGAACGCGAACATTTCTATATAAAAGAGACCGAAAAGATAAAAGAATATCGGAATGGCAGGAAACCACAGGAAATACCTGTCGGGGATGAACAAGTGATACACCACGGCGACAAGCGCTGTCAGTACGATTCCTATCACGGTCAATTCTTTCACAAATTTTTTCTTCACGGTCAACAAAAACATAGTATCGTGCGGTTTTTCATTCGGAAAGCCGCCAAAAACATATTCGGTTCAACGCCCGCCCCACTCTTCTCAGAGTTCGGCACAGACTGAAATCTGATTGTTTTTGACTTCCACGAACCCGCCTTTAATTTGCAGCGAGTGCGTTTCCTTTCCGGCCACGTATTTCACTTCCCCTGCCGCGAGCGTGGAAATCAGCGGGGCATGGTCGGCCATGACCTGGAATTTTCCAGCACCTCCCGGAAAGGTCACCAGGCTCACTTTTCCTTCGTAAACCAGGCGTTCGGGTGAAACGATAACCAGATGAAGTTCTTTCATATTAAGCTATCAGCTTTTAACTTTTAACTTTTAATTATTAACTCTTTGCAGCTTCCAGCAACTTCTTACCCTTCTCGATGGCATCCTCAATGGTACCCACGTTCAGGAAGGCCTGTTCCGGCAGATAGTCTACCTCGCCGTCCAGAATCATCTTGAAGCCCTTGATGGTGTCTTCGATGGAAACCATCACACCCGGCACACCGGTAAACTGTTCAGCCACGGCAAACGGCTGTGACAGGAATCGCTGTACACGTCGGGCACGGTTCACTGTCAGGCGGTCTTCGTCCGAAAGTTCATCCATACCCAGGATGGAAATAATATCCTGAAGTTCCTTGTTACGCTGCAGAATCTGTTTCACGCGCTGAGCAGTCTCGTAGTGCTCCTTGCCCACAATCAGCGGGTCGAGGATACGCGACGTAGAGTCCAGCGGATCCACGGCCGGATAGATACCCAGCTCGGTAATCTTACGGCTCAACACCGTAGTGGCGTCAAGGTGCGTAAAGGTTGTGGCCGGAGCAGGGTCGGTCAAGTCGTCGGCAGGCACGTACACCGCCTGAACAGAAGTGATAGACCCGTTCTTCGTAGAAGTGATTCGTTCCTGCATCTGACCCATTTCCGTAGCCAGCGTCGGTTGGTAACCTACTGCAGACGGCATACGTCCCAGCAAAGCGGAAACCTCGGAACCAGCCTGTGTGAAACGGAAAATGTTGTCAATGAAGAACAAAATATCACGCGGACCGTTCTCGCCGGTCTCACGGTCACGGAATGATTCTGCTAGTGTCAATCCAGAAAGCGCTACTGACTGACGGGCTCCAGGAGGTTCGTTCATCTGTCCGAACACCATGGCCACTTGTGATTTTTCCACTTCGTTGTAATCCACCTTCGAAAGGTCCCAGTTACCTTCTTCCATACTCTTAAGGAAGTCGTCACCGTAGCGGATTACGCCAGATTCAATCATTTCTCTCAACAGGTCATTACCTTCACGGGTACGCTCACCCACCCCTGCAAACACGGAGAAACCATTGTGTTTCTTGGCAATGTTGTTGATTAACTCTTTGATGAGCACGGTTTTTCCAACGCCCGCCCCACCAAACAGACCAATTTTACCACCTTTCAGATAAGGTTCCAGCAAATCAATCACCTTGATACCGGTAAACAATACTTCCTGGGTGGTAGCCAGGTCTTCGAATTTCGGAGGTTCACGGTGAATGGGGAATCCGTCTTTCTTGTCCAGACTCTTCATTCCGTCAATGGTGTCACCCACCACGTTCATCACACGGCCCTTGATCTGGTTACCGATAGGCATTGTAATCGGATGACCCGTAGGAACGACTTCCATTCCGCGCTTCAATCCGTCCGTGCTGTCCATGGCCACGCAACGTACCGTGTCTTCACCGATGTGCTGCTGTACTTCAATCACCAGCGTACGACCGTCGCTACGGGCGATCGTCATGGCATCGTGGATTTTCGGCAAGGCGTGTTCCACGTCTTGTCCTTCTTCGAACTTGAAGTACACATCGACCACCGGACCGATTACCTGCGAAATGTGTCCAACGATTTTTGACATAAGCTATTATTTTAATTAAAAATGAATCTTCTTGGCCTCTCTTTTTCCAAACATCCCGGGTGTTTGGAAAAAGTTTGACCATTTATGTATCGCAAATTTACGGAATAAACTCGCATAGGTGTAACTCCATGTAACATTTTTTAGACTGATTCCCCTAATAATAGACATAAATCAAGGGATATCGGACAGAGCGTTTTACACTCATTCACACAGTAGCAAAACATTAAACACTTATTCACACGCAAATCGTACGTGTGTGCGGTCACACCTATACCTTAAAATGCAAAAAAGCCGCAAAAAGCGGCTTTTTGCATTCATCTGATTTCTTATACTCGCTCAAAGGTATAATTTCCTTCCTCCGTATACATTTCCGACTCAAACGTACAAGTATAAGCAGCTTGTATCTTATCTTCCTCATAAGAAAGAATTACAACCCGAATGTTTCTTCCTCTGTCATCCGAAAGGTCCAACACTCCTTTTTTCAAGGTCCAGCCAAACGACTCCCCCCGAAAAACAGCTGTGCCATCACCTTTCACAGAAAGAGTTTGTCCTAAATGATCATTACGTCCGGAATCTTCTTCCGAGTTCGACCAGTCATTCGCCGTCACTTTCCATGTACCAATAATCTCACTCTGCGTGACATCCACACCCGTAGGGTCATCTCCTATACAGCCGGCCAATCCTAAAGTCATCAGCAACAAGCTTAAAATAAGCCATACATTCTTTCGTTTCTTCATGTACCACATGTTTTTCGTAAATAATTGTTTTTGATAGATAATAGATAAAATAAAAATATATAAAGTATATTCTCATTTTTTCACTCGAATGGAATCTACCTTTCGCCGCACAGCCAGCACATTAAGCACTGATACGATTAAAAAGAGTGCACCTGCTGTCAGCAAGGCCGGCCACAAACCTCCTTCCTGCAAATCGGGTACCATCCGTCGCAACATGTCCAAATACCCACCACGAACTGCACAAAGCACCAGAATTCCAATGATAGCCACCGCTGCATTCAGTGCCACCGTGAGTACCTGATACGGACTAAAGCCAATGAGCAATAAATTCTCCAATTTTTTCGTGTTCTTCTGCAACAACAGATAAATACTTAACATCAACAGATAAAACGACAGCACACTAATTATCAGACCTACAGAAAGTACTATGCCCACAATCATCTTCAAAAACCATGTGGTCTTTCCTGCATCCAGCTTGTCGCCTTCCGTATCATATCCCTTGTCCTTGAAATACTTCGCGATACGGTCGTCCGCTGGGTTGTCTACCTCCACAATCAGACGTGAAGGCGCGTTGTCCCTCCCGTCGCCGAAGGCCGTGTTGGCCCAGTCCATGAACGCCTGCGGCACTAAAATTGTGTTCAATCGGTTCGAGAAGCCCACGATGCGCCCCTTCATGCGTTCCGTACGTCCCTGCCCGCTCAAGCGGATGTCGAGCGTCATCATACCCATCACTCCCTCGGAGAGCTGCGGCAGGTTGCGGCTCTGTGCAAAACCGAAATTATACAAATTCAGATAATTGCGCGGAATGATTATTGGAATCTCGTCTTGCCCCTCACGGTATGTCCATCCCTCCAAGCGTACGTCGACAAATTCATCGGGCACTGACTCAAAGAACATAGCTGTAGAAAGCTGCATACCTGCCATACCCATGCCTGCCGACACCTCAAACTGAGCCGGCGTAAAAGCTCCTGTCTTCTTGGCGAATGGCTGTTCCTGCATTTCGGCAATATCTGCTTTCGAAAAGGTTGCTCCCTTGCTCACCAGGCTGCCCAACGTACTTACCTTCTTACTGACAATCATGTAATCTTTTTTCATAAAGCTATCGCCTTGTGTAAAGACCGGCAACACATCTTTATAAAACTGTATACTCAACAACACAATGACCATGCCACACAAGTTAGCCAAGAAGAATCCCACTAATTGTGCTACACTGATATGCTGTCTTAATAATTTCCAGATCATTTTTCTTTCTATTTAAACACCTACAAACACAACACCTTGTCATACTCCAACGGTAAATGCTTACCGATAGAAGTTACAATCACGCCTGCACCCTGACGAGTGGCTTCCTCTTTCAAAATACGAGCCATGATCTGTCCGTTTCCATCGTCCAGATGGCTAACCGGTTCATCCAGAAAGAAAAAATCAGCCGGCTGACACAAACTTCTCACAAAAGCTACACGTTGTTGTTGTCCATAGGACATCTTACCCACTTTTACATCCCACTTGTCAGCAATACCCAGCTGTTCAAACCAATCTTTCACTTGCTGTTTGCGACAGAATCCTGTCAATCCATTCTTCAACTGTACGTTCTCCCAAGCGGTCAACTCTCCAAAAAGCCGCAATTCCTGAAACAACATACTCAAGGTGCGTTTGCGGATAGAAGTCCACTGCTTCACCGTCAATTTTCGTACATTCTCTCCGTCAAACGTAATGATACCCTGGTAATCAGTGCGATAGCCATAAATAAAGCTGCACAATGATGATTTTCCTGTACCTGAGGCAGCTTCAATCAAGTACATTTTTCCTTTTTGAAAAGCTACTTGCCGGTGCCATACGTCGGACACAATTCCGTCTCGCCCGGCGAAGACTTCCGGCAAGGTTTGCTGTAATTCGATTGTATTCATTTATTTAGCCAGTAAAAATAACTGTTTCAACACATTCTCTTTATGATTTTTCATCTGCAATACCATACGTACCTTCGTCGGTTCTTTTGCCTCAATTGTCAGAAAATCCAACATACCCACGTAAGGCAATTGCGGAAGCGCTGCAGATAAGGCTTGGAAATTCATATTCAGATAAAACCGCTTTCCTTTCACGTCCTTAGCCCAGCTACAATCATCCAATGCCAGCCCTTTCACGTCACTATCAATCAGATTCTCGCGGTTGGTCAAATAGAAACGCTTGTCCTTCACTCCCAGCCAAAGCGAAACCGGTCCGCGTCCCATACCCATCATCGAACCATCCACAGCAACAAACTGATAAGCATTCTTTCCTTTGTCCAGCAAACGCATCTGTCCGTTAGTCATAGCCAGCAATGGTTTCAAATCTTCAAATGTACGCATGAAGTCACTATTCGTTACATCGGCATACAAAATAAATCCAGGCGAAAGCGACATTTCCGGCATAGCCAACGCCATATCACCCTTCATGGCCTTGAAGATAGCCTCAAAATCAAGCGGCATCATTGAATTATCCAGTTCCTGACGTACCGTCGGATTCTCACGCAACAATTCATAGGCCTTTTCTCCATCTACATTAATCCCCATCCAAGCTACAGAATTGGCCGGGAAACACTTCAAATATGAACCTTTCAAAGGTCTCATCACATCGGCCTGTTTCTCCAACAAATCTTTGTAAACCTTGTTGTCGGTCATCGTTTCTACTTCCAACACTGCTTTTCCTTCCTGAAAATCCAGCGTGGAAAAAGTTTTTAAATCTTGCAGCTTCAAATCAGCAGGCAAACCCATAGTAGCCATGGTCAAATATTCCTTCGGCAATATATTCAACGAGGTCACCATAGCAATGTCCTCATCGGCGTCTTTTAGTTTCTTGAAATCCGTTGTACCTGAATACCCTTCCTCGTTTTTCTGACGAAGCCACATGGAAGCCTGATGCTGCAAGTCTTTGGGGTTGCCGTTGTGTGCAACCAACAAAAAAGCATCATCCGTCCATGCCATCAGTCCACCGCCACCTATGGTCCAACGACAGCCATCTCCATCTGCAGGAGCCTCACATGCCTGCTGTTCGTGAAGTATTGCAATCAAATCTTCCAGCTTATCCTTATCGGCCATACGTATCAGCGCTCCTCCCATTTCCGTTTGCGGAGTGACAAAAAAGAACACCCGGTCAGTCAGCCGCAATCCACTTTCCTCCGGATCTTCCATTATTTTATCTATCAAAGCATCCGCACGACCTTTGAGATTCGTTTTCAGCATCTGCTCTACTGACTTCCGTGTCTGCTCGTCAAGCGCACACTTCCGCACCATCCCATCCACATCCAATGAAATTACCATAGCTGCATCTTTCGGCAATGCGTTCGTGTACGTATTACCGCCACTACATGAAGCCAGCATGCACGCCATACCTAGCGCCAAACTTCCTAACCAATTCAATGTTTTCATAATCTCATCATTTAAAAGTTACACAAATATTACTTGTAATGTGTTAGATTCATCAAATGAACGGCAACCAATGCCGCAGTCTCTGTACGCAAACGCGATTTGCCCAAGCTGACAGCCTGAAATCCCTTTTCCGTTGCCAGTGCCACTTCCTCCGGACTGAAATCACCTTCCGGACCTATCAGTACCACAGCATCCTCATCAGGCTGCAACACGTCTTTCAGCAACGGCTTTTCCCCCTCGTAACAATGGGCAATGAACTTCTGCCCTGGAAAATTACGCTCCATGACCTTACGGAAATCCATCATTTCATTCACCACCGGCTTGCGAGCCTTAAGTGACTGTTTTACGGCTGAAACTACAATTTTTTCTATACGGTCTGTCTTGATGACCTTACGTTCCGAAAAACGACAATTCAAAAATGTAAGTTCATCAAATCCTATTTCTGTAGCCTTCTCTGCCAGCCACTCCATCCGATCCATATTTTTGGTTGGTGCCAATGCCAAATGCAAATGTCCGTTCCAAAAAGGTTCCTGTTCAGTTTTCGAAATCAGTTTCACCATACAGCGCTTTTGAGTAGCAGCCGCAATGACCGCCTGATAAAAGAAACCTTTTCCGTCAGTCAGCATCACTTCATCACCAACCCCCAAACGTAACACCCGCAAACAATGTCCCGCTTCTTCTTCAGGTAATTCCTGTGTGTTGGCTATATCAGGAGTATAAAATACATGCATAATTTATAGATTATTTTTTTTCTGTTTCTTTTGATTCATTATTTTTCTCACAGTCTCCGCATACTCGTATTTCTCATGACGAATCGCACTATCTATTTCCCTCTGAAGATCCTCCACCGGCATTATACGCAACAATTCCATTTTCAAGTCTTCATCATATCTTTCTAGCGGCTCTAACGAACGTTGTTGAGCAGACAAAAGTGCCTCCTTTGCATAGAAAGGAGCACCTGCCAACAAAGTAAGTATTAATGCATCCGCTAACCGTAAGTCCAAAGCAAATTCATTGCCATCGCCTTTCCGTACATATAATTTCGCCTTCCTCTCAAAATTTTTGCACGAATACAGCACAGCTCCCTCTATTTCTGCTCCAAACAGATAAAAAGCTTTCATCACCTGAAAAGGAAGGGCTAATCTGTCTGCACTCCGCTTTCCCATGGCCATCCAGAGCAGATTACTTTCTTCAGCTGTCACCACTTCCATTATAACTCGCTTCTGCGGACCCTCCTCTTCCAGTACCAACTTCATTGTATTCAGCGACATCATCAATTGCTCTGCCGCTTCAGTTTTATCAATCAAGTCATTAAAAGCCAGATCTTCTACAGTTTCTTTCATATCCATAGCTGCAGCCAGATCCTTAACCAGCATCTTTACTAAATCTTTTGAAACGTCCATACAGCCAATGGATTAAACGTATTCCTTTAATTATGGGTATGTTTGTATTTAAATACCAAAGCAAAAGCCACCGCTACAACCAACGCATAAAAAGAGAAGATGAACCAAGCATGACTCCATCCTTCTACCTGAGGAGCGGTCGAATTAAAATCCACGAAACGATTCACTACTACCTGTGCACTCAATGTACCTACCGTAGCCCCAATGCCATTGGTCATAATGATAAAAAGGCCTTGTGCGCTGGAACGAATCGACAAGTCAGTTTCCTTATCCACAAACAATGAACCTGAAACATTAAAGAAATCAAATGCCACACCATATACCAGCATGGAAAGGACAAACATCCAGACTCCGTTACCCGGATCACCCAAACCAAACAAGCCAAAACGAAGGACCCAGGCTATCATGGCAATCAGCATTACCCGTTTGATACCGAATCGCCCCAAGAAAAAAGGTATAAGTAGAATGCAGCAGGTCTCACTTACCTGAGACAACGATATCAACAGGTTGGCATGCTGTACCCCAAACGTATTTGCATACTCTGGGATAGCACTAAAACTAGTAATAAACGGATTTGCAAAGCCATTCGTTATTTGCAACGAAACTCCCAATAACATTGAAAAAATAAAAAACGTTGCCATTTTACGGTCCTTGAAAAGCAAAAATGCCTTCAAACCCAAAGCCTCAACCAATGATTTATGTTCACCGCCACCACGACTTACTGGACATTCCGGAAGTGTGCAAGCATATATAGCCAACACGACTCCCCAGGCTGCACAAGTGAAAAACTGCATATAATTAGCTTGAAAGCCCATTAAATCGACCAACCACATAGAACAAATAAAGCCAATTGTTCCAAACGTACGAATAGGCGGAAAAGCCTTAATGGTATCCAAGCCCGCCTTGTCAAGAGCAGTATAAGCGACAGAATTCGACAAAGCCAAAGTAGGCATATAAAACGCAACGCTTACCGAATAGAATGCAAATAAGGCCGGGAATTCCACTTGTGCTCCCATTGTCATACTATAATAGCCTGCACCCGCCATAAACAAAGCAGCTAGCAAATGGCTCAATCCCAGTAATCGCTGTGCTGGAATCCACCTGTCGGCAATAATACCTAATATGGCAGGCATAAACAAAGATACAATTCCCTGCATAGCATAAAATATACCAATATGTCCTCCTAGTCCAACACTAGCCAAATACGTACCCATTGAAGTCAGATACGCTCCCCACACGGCAAATTGCAGGAAGTTCATCACAATCAGTCTTAGCTTAATACTCATAATATATTCGATTTAATGGTTATTTCATCATTGTGGCCAGTGAAGCCAGCATTGTTGCCAACGAAGCAAACGATGTAGCATTCGATATTATTGTGGCAAAATTAAACTTCTTCGTTTTATTGGGAACAACGATTTCGCAACCAGGTTCAATTTGCTTTTTTCCGTTTCCTTTCACCTCTGCTACCTGACCATTCATATAAATAATGAATTTCTGATTTTTCTTTGCATTGACAGAATATCCTCCTGCCTGACTAAGATAATATTTCACACTTTTTCCTTTTGCATACGATACCGTGTTGGGCATCATGACAGCCCCATTCACCTTTACCGTATTATTATATTCAGGCACCATCAGCACGTCACCCTCGCGCAACACCAAGTCGGCATCACTTCCTGGATTGGCCAAAGCAGCTTCCAAATCGATTCCAACCGTATACGTACTATCGACCTTCAAACCCAATGTATTGGCCATAGCAGCCCCAATTTCGCGACGCATCATCTTTACCACATCTTCCATCCTACGCAGTTCCTCTTCATTCGCTACCCGACGTAATTTTGCTCCTCGTACGTATGCAAACCTACTTACTCCTCCAGCTCGCTCCACCAGACTGCTCAAGCGTTCATTCTTTGTATTCAACGTATAATCGCCCTGATATAAAACTTCTCCTTCTATTGTCACATTCAATTGTTCCGCATAACTAGGGCTACGGCGTACGAACACCTGATCATAAGGTTGCAACATAAATCCTGGTTCCCCATCTACAATGAAACCATCTTTCAATCCAAAAGAAAAGTTTTCTCCAATAACATCAGGTTCAGTCGTACTTTTCGGATTCCGAATTCGGCGAGACACATCCACACGCACCGTAGAAGCAGACTCCTTCAAGCCTCCAGCCGTAATGACCAAATCTTCCAAACTCATGTGATCTGCATAAGTATAGCTTCCCGGACGATTTACCTCGCCTCCAATCGTAACTTTTCCCATATCCTGTAAATCATGGATGCTTGGAATGTACAATACATCATTTTTCTGCAAAACAATATCCGGAGACGTTCCAGCCAAAATTCCATCAATGTCTACCGGCAGGACCTCACGCGTCAGATTCTCCCGTTCACGATACAGTACTGCACGTGCTGTAAAAGCTTCTCCCAGCAACCCATCAGCCTTCTCCACAAGCTGACGCACCGTATTTAACGATCCGCTTAATTCGTATACTCCCGGATGATATACAGCTCCCTTAACCTCCAACCGATTTTTAAAACGATTCAGAATGGAATCTACAGTTACCCAGTCTCCATCCTGTAATTTAAACGTCGAGAAATTCAATTCATCTACAGTAGCTACAGAAAACTCCTTCCCATCTTGTCGCAACACCCTGATACTTTTCTTGTATCCATCGGAAGAGAATCCACCCGCATACTTCAACAAGGTCGCAGCCGACTCTCCTTTTTTCATCTCATAAAACATAGGGCGTTTTACTTTACCTGTAATTTTGACAAGTTCTTCATAAGTAGGCACGATTATCACATCCCCATCCTGCAAATGGATGTCATCCTGAATCTGCCCTTTCATAATATAGTCGTACACATCCAAACGAGCCACCGTCTTTCCTCCACGGGCAACCTGCACATTACGCAAGCTACCAATGTCGCTCACACCTCCTGCAACATAAAGAGCATAAAAAACCGTAGAAAGTGAAGATAAAGAATAAGTACCCGGTGCCATCACTTCTCCCATTACATTTACCTGAATCGTACGAATATTCCCTAAAGTAACACGAATATTGTTACCCGAATCTGCATAAATCTTGCTCAACTCTTGTTTCAACAAACGTCGGGCTTCTTTTATAGTCGTATTATTCAAGAAAACGGGACCTAAATTAGGGATATTCACATAACCATCAGGTGAAACAGCGAGTTTCAACGTAGTCTGACTGGCTCCCCAAACATCTACAATAACTTCATCTCCTGGCCCCAAACGATAATTCTCCGGCGTAGCCATATTTAAATTGGGCTGAAATGTCAATTTTTCAATATTAAAAATATTACGCCCAAAGACATCATTCTCTCCCGCAGGTTCTATCATCAAGCCTCGACGCTTTTCCATACTTTTCTTCATCTCATCCGACCATCGGCTCGCATCCTGAGCACCTGTTGCCTGCAACTGTTCCGATGTATTTGATTCTTTTCTCGCACGACTGACTTTTTCATCTGAATTTGACGCCGATGGTGTCACTGCTTCCGTATCTGACACAGAAGATTCCAATGCGCCCGAATAAGTAGATTTCAACCGCAACAACTGTTCCTGAGTCGCTCCCTTCGCCAACAACTCCATGGCAATAGTCTGCTGGTCTTTCCCCTCCAAATATGCCTGCTTTGCATATTCTATAATTTGGCTGTCTGTCATCCCACTTTGCGCATACACGTTTGTCCCGCCAAGCAAACATAACCACAACACCAATCTTGCGAACTGTTTTCTCATTCTGTCTATAATTTTATCGTTTTTAAGGACAAAGATACATGTTTACGAGATAACCACCAAGTTTACAGCAGCCCTAATAAACAACGATATATGAAAAATGAAAAAAATCTGTCAAAGGGAAAAATACGAACTCATTTTCTTGCTCCTATTATTTATCTACCCCATCGAAATAGAAAGTTATCGGAATGATAAAGTATAAATATTGTTAACATACCGCAAATATAGACCCAAAAGATATGTTACATAACATAAAAGCATTATCTTTGCATCGTGTTTTTCATGGTATTAGATTTAAGGTTAATGAAGATTGGGAGTCTGGGAAGATTCCCTTTTTTTATATCTATCCATGCCATCCGATAAAAAGTCTTATTACATTCACAAAAAAAGGACCACTCCTAACGAAGCAGTCCTTATGTCTATTTTTAGTTTTTAATTTCAGCTACTGAAAAAACACATCATCGAGACGCGTATTATTTTCTTCTTCTATCTCCGTCAGCTTATCTTTACACGGATCAAAATCTCCCGGTATGTCGAAAGTCTCATCCTGTGAATATCCAAGTGTCTTATCCGCATAAACCTTCTGCATATAAATTCCCCAAATTGGCAAAGCCATAGAAGCACCTTGTCCGTCACGCATGGTATCAAAATGAATATCACGTTCTTCACCACCAACCCAGCATCCTGATACCAACGAAGGAGTAAATCCCATAAACCATCCATCGGAATTACGATTAGTTGTTCCTGTCTTTCCTCCCATATCAGCCTTAATGCCATACAAACGACGTATACGTCCACCTGTTCCCTCATTGATTACAGCACGCAACATCACAAGCATTTTATAAGAAGTTGATTCACTGATTACTTCATTTACCTGAGGAGTAAAGGTAGCTACCACATTGCCGTCACTATCTTCTATACGAGTGACGAAAAGTGGAGCCGTACGAATACCTTTGTTTACAAAAGCTGTATAAGCACTCACCATTTCTCCTACAGAGATCTCACACGGCCCCAAACATAAAGATACCGTAGGCTGAATATCCTTATTCAACACCCCAAAGGAATGTATCAGGCGAACCAAATCGTATGGGCTCAGCTTACTCATCAAATATGCCGAAATCCAGTTATTTGAATTAGCCAATCCCCATTTCAATGTCACAATTTCTCCATAATGCGACTTAGAACTGTTACGTGGCGACCAAGCCTTTCCGTTCTCATCAAAAAGGGTCTGCTCTACATTACGCACTTCATCACAGGGAGAAAAACCATTTTCCATGGCTAGTGCATATAAATAAGGTTTAATAGTAGAACCCACCTGACGACGTCCCACCATCGCCATGTCATACTGAAAATAATTGTAGTTAGGCCCTCCTACATACGCCTTGACATACCCCGTAATCGGATCCATCGACATAAAGCCGGCCCGCAAAAAATGTTTGTAATACTTTATAGAATCAAGCGGCGTCATGATAGTATCTTTTTCTCCATCCCAAGAAAAAACAGACATTTCATATTTGGTATTAAACGCTCTCATGATTTCATCCTCCGAACAACCGTCTGCCTTCATCGTTCGGTAACGATCACTTTGATGTATAGAACGATTCAAAATCTGTTCCACCTCCTCCGGAGTTAACTGATTAGTATAAGGCGCTGTCTTCCGCCCGCTCTTTTCTTTAAAAAAGCGTGGTTGCAAATATTTTGCGACATGCTCATATACAGCTTCTTCTGCATAACGCTGCATCCGGGAATCAATTGTAGTATAAATTTTCAACCCATCTACATAAAGATTGTAATTGGTCCCGTCTTTTTTCTTATTTTTAGCACACCAGCCATACAACGGATTTGTTTCCCAAGCAAGAGAATCTTCGTAGTACTTCTGCATCTGCCAGCCACGATAATCACTTCGATCCGGCTTATGAGCTGTCATTATACCCCGTAAATACTCGCGGAAATAAGTAGCCAACCCATCTTTATGATCTACCGGCTGAAATTTCAAGACCAATGGAAGAGCTTGCAAAGAATCACATTCTTCCTGAGTAAGATAGCCCGCCTTACGCATTTGGTCAAGAACAGTATTACGACGCCCACGTGAACGCTCATTAAAACGACGGGGATTATAAAGCGAGGGATTCTTACACATTCCTATCAACGTGGCAGCTTCTTCAATTTTCAGATTTTTAGGTTCTTTTCCGAAATACGTTTTAGCCGCTGTCTTGATTCCTACAGCATTGTTCAGAAAATCAAACTTATTAAGATACATGGTCAAGATTTCCTCTTTCGTATAATAACGTTCCAACTTTACTGCAATCACCCACTCTATTGGTTTCTGCAACAAGCGTTCCATTACATTGTCTGCAGTAGGTGAATAGAACTGCTTAGCTAATTGCTGGGTTATAGTACTACCTCCACCAGCATGTTTTTGCATAAAGATTCCACGTTTGATGACCGCACGCATGAAAGCTCGGGCATCAATACCGGAATGGTCCTCAAAACGTACATCCTCGGTTGCCACTAAAGCGTGCACTAAATGGGGAGAAAGGTCTTCATACCCTACATACACACGGTTCTCCTTGCTGAGAGACCAGGTACCCAGCAATTTTCCATCGTCTGAAATAATCTGCGTGGCAAACTTCAGGTTCGGATTTTCCAATTCCTCCACCGGAGGAACATAACCTATTTTCCCATTGGCAATGGCTGTAAAGATAACTGCTACAGTCAGCAGGCACAAAAGGACAAACGCCCACAATACATATATGAATATTTTTCTCATACGTTTTATATTCTTTAATTCATTCTATCTATGAAGTCGCAAATTTACGGAATTTCTCCGAAATAATAGTTCATTTTCCACAATATCCTGAGAAATACGAAAACATCGCCCGAAATCTAAGGAAAACGGTGGTACTTTTATTTTTTTTACCTACCTTTGAACTCCGGTATTATAAAAGTAATCAAAAACAGCTAACATGGAAAATAGAAGTTTAGTTACTATCGCCGAACATTCCAAAGAAAAAATTCTGTATCTTCTGGAAATGGCAAAAGAGTTTGAAAAGAAACCAAACCGTCGCCTTCTGGCCGAAAAAGTAGTCGCAACCTTGTTTTTTGAACCTTCTACTCGTACATGTTTGAGTTTTGAAACAGCTGCGAACCGCTTAGGAGCAAGAGTCATCGGATTCACAGATCCGAAAGTAACCAGTTCTTCAAAAGGAGAAACACTGAAAGACACCATTATGATGGTCAGCAACTATGCCGATATCATCGTAATGAGACACTATCTGGAAGGCGCTGCACGATACGCCAGTGAGGTAGCTCCTGTCCCTATCGTCAACGCAGGAGACGGAGCCAACCAACACCCTTCGCAGACCATGCTTGACTTATACTCTATTTATAAGACTCAAGGGACATTGGAAAACCTGAACATCTACCTGGTAGGTGACCTGAAGTACGGAAGAACAGTTCATTCCCTTTTGATGGCCATGCGTCACTTCAATCCTACTTTCCATTTCATCGCTCCGGATGAGTTGAAAATGCCGGACGAATATAAGCTGTATTGCCAAGAGCATCATATCAAATACGTAGAACATACCGATTTTACAGAAGAGACCATTGCCGATGCAGACATTCTCTACATGACACGTGTACAGCGTGAACGTTTCACCGACCTGATGGAATATGAAAGAGTAAAAGACGTGTACATTCTGAACAATAAAATGCTGGAACATACACGACCCAATCTGCGAATTCTTCATCCACTACCCCGTGTAAATGAAATTACTTACGATGTGGACGACAATCCTAAAGCTTATTATTTCCAACAAGCTAAAAATGGTCTTTATGCACGTCAAGCTATTCTGTGCGATGTACTAGGCATTACACTTGACCAAGTAAAAGCTGATACTGAAAAATAATCCGGAGAACCATTCAATTCAAGTAACTATGAGTGAAAAAAAAGAATTACAAGTAGCCGCCCTCAAAAACGGCACGGTTATCGACCATATACCATCTAATAAATTATTCACGGTTGTTTCCTTGCTAAATCTACAGGATGAAGATGCCAACATTACAATTGGCAATAATTTTGAGAGCAAGAAACTTGGAAAAAAAGGAATCATCAAAATTGCCGACCGTTTCTTTACAGAAGAAGAAATCAGCCGTTTATCAGTTGTTGCTTCCAATATCAAACTAAATATTATCCGCGACTATGAAGTCGTAGAGAAAAAAGAAGTTGTAATGCCTGAAGAATTAAAAGGTATTGTAAAATGCAATAACCCAAAATGCATCAGTAACAACGAACCGATGCAGACTTGGTTTCATGTAATCGACAAAGAAAAAGGTCTCCTGAAATGTCATTACTGCGAAAAAGAACAGCAGAAAGACAATATCAAACTTCTGTAAGCATGAAGCAGGATTGGAAACCAGGAACTATGATTTATCCGCTTCCGGCTGCCTTAGTTACATGCGGAAGCTGCGAAGAGGAATATAACATCATTACCGTAGCGTGGGTAGGTACAATTTGTACCAACCCGCCTATGTGTTATATTTCTGTCAGACCGGAACGACACTCTTATCCCATTCTGAAAAAGAACATGGAATTTGTCATTAACTTAACCACAAAAGAAATGGCTTTTGCGACAGATTGGTGCGGAGTACGCTCAGGGAAAGACTACAATAAATTTAAAGAAATGAAATTGACCCCCGGGAAAGCCAGTATGGTACAAGCTCCATTCATTGAAGAATCACCACTCTGCATTGAATGCCGGGTAAAAGAAGTGATAGCCTTGGGATCACACCACATGTTTATTGCGGATGTGGTAAACGTAAAAGCCGATGAAAAATACCTGAACACTGAAACCGGAAAATTTGAATTGGCACGTGCCAACCTACTGGTTTATGCCCACGGAGGCTACTATGAACTAGGAGAGAAAATCGGAAAGTTCGGATGGTCGGTAGAAAAAAAGAATAAATAAAAGAATGAATAAAAAAGTCGTATTCACTGTCATAGGTACTGTAATGCTGGCTGCTTGCAACCTGCAAGCGCAAGCTACGCTTACGCCTATGGTCACACTGAAGCAGTCTCGTTTCAATGTGGGAGTGAAAGCCGGCTTTAATTCATCCATGTTTTTTACAGATGAGATTTCCATCAACGGCAAAGAACTAGAAATGGCACAAAACAACTACAAGGTGGGTTACTTGGCTGCCGTATTTTGCCGATTCAATCTAAAAAAACATCATTTCATTCAGCCTGAATTATCCTGCAACATCACGCAAGGCAGCGTATCCATTCCGTTTACATTAGCCAATTCAGAGCTCATCAAGGAGAACGCACTGATAAAGAAAAAAACAACTACGCTTGATCTTCCCATTTTATATGGATATAAATTCATTGATGTACATCCCTATGGAATGGCTTTCTTTATCGGACCTAAAATTACCTGGATATGGAAACAGCACAGTTCTACTGAATTCACAGGCTTTTATCAGCAGGAAATCAAAGAAGACCAGCACCCACTCCAATACAGCGGAGTAATAGGTCTGGCTGTTAATGTATCGAACATTTTTTTTGATTTCCGTTACGAAATTGGCCTGCATAACACCATCCGGTCAATGAACTATAACTCCAGCCTTACTGAATCCCCATATAATGAAGGAAAGATTCAGCTTCAGCAACGCAAAAATATTCTTAGTTTTTCCGTGGGGGTGATTTTTTAACATAGAGTTTTTCACTTTAAAAGAAATATATCATGAAACGAGACGATTCAATCTTTAACATTATTGAAAAGGAGCATCAGAGACAGCTGAAAGGCATCGAACTGATTGCTTCTGAGAATTTCGTAAGCGAACAAGTCATGCAGGCTATGGGTTCCTGCCTTACCAACAAATATGCAGAAGGATATCCCGGAAAAAGATATTACGGAGGATGTGAAGTCGTAGACCAAAGCGAACAACTGGCCATCGATAGGGTCAAGCAGATTTTCGGGGCAGAATGGGCCAATGTACAACCTCATTCTGGAGCACAAGCTAATGCAGCCGTTTTTTTGGCTGTACTTAACCCGGGTGACAAATTCATGGGACTGAATCTTGCTCATGGAGGTCATCTGTCACATGGTTCTTCTGTCAATACCTCTGGTATTCTATACACCCCCTGTGAATATAACCTGAATAAGGAAACAGGCCGTGTAGACTATGACCAGATGGAAGAAATAGCCTTAAGAGAACACCCGAAATTGATTGTCGGTGGAGGTTCTGCCTACTCACGCGAATGGGACTACAAACGGATGCGCGACATTGCCGACAAGGTAGGTGCTCTGCTGATGATTGATATGGCTCATCCTGCTGGACTGATTGCAGCTGGTCTGCTTGACAATCCGGTGAAATATGCACATATTGTCACTTCTACTACTCACAAGACTTTACGTGGCCCACGTGGAGGTATCATTCTGATGGGAAAAGATTTTCCTAATCCATGGGGAAAGAAAACGCCGAAGGGAGAAATCAAAATGATGTCACAATTACTGGATTCAGCGGTATTCCCCGGAATTCAGGGGGGGCCATTGGAGCATGTCATCGCAGCCAAAGCTGTTGCTTTCTACGAGTGTATGCAACCGGAATACAAGGAATATCAAATTCAGGTACAAAAGAATGCCCGTGTGCTTGCACAAGCCTTAATGGACCGTGGCTTTACCATTGTATCTGGAGGTACCGACAACCACTCCATGCTAGTGGACCTGCGCACAAAATATCCAGACCTGACCGGAAAGATAGCAGAAAAAGCACTGGTTGCTGCCGACATTACAGTCAACAAAAACATGGTACCTTTTGACACACGTTCTGCATTTCAGACTTCTGGAATCCGTCTGGGCACTCCAGCCATCACTACTCGTGGAGCCAAGGAAGATCTAATGTATGAAATTGCGGAAATGATTGAAACAGTTTTGTCTAATGTAGATAACGAAGAGGTAATTGCTTCCGTACGTCATCGCGTGAACGAAACTATGAAAAATTATCCTATATTTGCATATTAACTAAACGAAAAAAGAAATGAAAACAATGAATTCTATGGCTATCTTACTAAGCGCATGCTTAGTATTTAGCAGTTGTGGTATGACAAATACGGCCAAAGGTGGATTACTCGGAGGAGGTAGCGGTGCCGCATTAGGTGCATTAGTAGGTGGAGTCATCGGCCATGGTAAAGGAGCAGCTATCGGTGCAGCCGTAGGTGCAGCAGTGGGTACTGGTGCAGGTGTACTGATTGGAAAGAAGATGGATAAAGCTGCCGCACAAGCAGAACAGATTGAAGGAGCACAAGTAGAACAAGTTACTGACAACAACGGATTACAGGCCGTAAAGGTCACTTTCGATTCAGGTATCCTGTTCAACACCAGCAGTGCAACTCTGAGCAGTTCTGCCAAATCAGCTTTGAGCAAATTTGCCAACAATGTGCTTAATCAGAACAAGGACATGGACGTAGCAATCTACGGATATACGGACAACACAGGATGGAAGAACAGTACTGCCGAACAAAGCAAGCAGAAAAACCTTGATCTTTCACAGGAACGTGCACAGAGTGTATCCAGCTACTTGTTGGGATGTGGCGCTTCTTCCAGCCAAATCAAGTCTGTAACCGGCATGGGTGAAGAAAATCCGATAGCAGACAACTCCACCGAAACTGGACGTCAACAGCATCGCCGAGTAGAAGTCTACATGTATGCCAGCCAGCAGATGATTCAGCAGGCAGAAGCAGGAACGCTACAGTAACCACACAACCTTTTATAGATTTGTAAAACAGATTATGCCGGATCCGACAGATCCGGCATAATTTTCGTATAAAACAGCCAGACAAAACATGAATAAAAAACGAATATTAAAGTGCCTTCGCAACCTGATTATCTTTTTCTTTACCTCTTCTATTCTCTCGGTTGTAGTACTAAAGTTTATGCCAGTCTACATTACTCCATTAATGGTGATACGAAGCGTACAACAGCTAACACAAGGAGAAAAACTTGTCATGCAACATCATTGGGTACCCAAAGAGAAAATATCACGCCACCTTCCTATGGCCGTGATTGCTTCAGAAGATAACCGTTTTGCCAGCCACAACGGATTTGATTTTAAAGAAATCAGTAAAGCTATGGAAGAAAATAAAAAACGTAAAAAAGCCAGAGGAGCCAGCACCATTAGCCAGCAAACTGCCAAGAATGTTTTTTTATGGCCTTCTTCCTCATGGGTAAGAAAGGGATTCGAAGTCTATTTCACAGTATTGATTGAATTAATTTGGGACAAAGAAAGAATCATGGAAGTTTACCTAAATTCAATTGAAATGGGTGACGGCATCTATGGAGCAGAAGCGGTAGCAAAAGCACATTTCCACACTACAGCCGCTCAACTTACCCGCAGACAATGCGCACTTATTGCTGCTAGCCTACCAAATCCACGCAAGTTTAATTCTGCAAACCCCAGCCCCTACATGTACAAGCGCCAGCGGAAAATCATGTACCTGATGAAATGCATCCCCCCCTTTCCAGACAAACAGTGAAAGGAATCAGGGATGCTCCGGGTCTCCCTTCAAAATCGGAAGTGTAATCTGATATTTCACTGCCAAAATGCGAGTAACAAATACCGTCATACCGCCCATAATTTGCGACAGCACCGCATCCATCTCCAGCCGGAGGCAGATCCAATAAACAAGACCGCCAATTACACAAGCCATAGCATAAATCTCTTTGCGGAATATCAACGGAATCTCATTAATGAAAATGTCACGTAACACACCTCCTGCTGCACCTGTAATGCTACCCATCAAAATAGCAATCCAAAAAGGATACCCCAATGTATAGGCTTTACTGAAACCCACAATGGTAAACAAGGCTAAACCAATGGTATCAAACAGGAAAAAAGTATTGTTCAGACGAATCACATATTTTCCAAATAGAATGACAAAAAACATCGCAAAAGCTGTGCATATCAAGTACATAGGGTCAGTCATCCAGCCAGGAGTCACATCCAGCAGAAGATCACGAATTGTTCCTCCACCAATAGCCGTAGCCAATCCAACTACATAAGCACCAAACCAGTCAAACCGCTTCGCCGAGGCCAGACGAATCCCACTGATAGCAAAAGCAAACGTTCCTATAAAATCCAGAACTGTCACAAACGAAGGCATCTGAAATAATTCCATATCAAATTCTAAAAGATGTTTTTACCATGTATAGCTCAAACCAAAACTGAGAAGCTCCTGCAATTGGAAATAGCTAGTATCCGCTTCCCGCGTAACACCATCATCAAATCGTCCATGAACAAAAAGTTTTGTAGAAAGATACTTGTTTACAGAAAATGTAAATGTATTCTCCCATTCAGCCAACACCTTCTCATAATTAGTCGTATAAGAAAGTCGCGATTCCCACATCAACGCTGAAAACACCTTCCACTTCAAAGTCGTTTCCAGACGAGAACCCCATACACTTTCACGTTTGTGTCCTTCTTTAATGTTAAATTTCGTAGGATCAACCCTATCGCTAGCTACACTGTAAAGCGTGTAGTTGAGCGGATTAACCAGTACAGACAAATTGCAAACACCGTCTTTTATATACTTATAGTCCATACCCAAACCGACATTCAACTCAGCCGGAGAGAAGAAGGCAGATACAAGATTATCCGAATTGGTATCATAATTTGAAAAGAACTGCGTCTTGAATTCTGCTGACAACGTATAATACCACGTACTGAAAGCCTTGTAACCAAGTTTTGAACTCAAGCGAAGCAAGTCATTGTTAGCCTTATAACTATGCACTGTATCCGAAGGAGCCGTTATAAAACCAAGTTTCCATTCAATCTTATTTTCAAACTGCACACGCTGGCGATCGTCGTAATTAGCCTGCCAAGTAAAACCAGAAAGCAAGGATTTCGTACTTTCTCCACCTTTATACCAATTGGCAGATATATAGTTTTGTGAGAATTGCAAATATCCGTTTCCACCCAGTGTCCAAAAATTAGGCTTAATTACCAACAAATCTTTTTCAGATACCTGATTAGGCAGTTCATCGTTTTGCATCATCTCCAGCAAATTCTCTTTTCGTGGCTGATCAATAATTACATCTCCATAAATCGGTTTCAAGCCTTCCAAATTATCCTCATTCTGTTTGACTAGCTGAGGGTAAGTCAGATAAAAAGAAAGTAACTGATGATTGATATATCGATCCACCTTTTCTGTATGACGCAAATCTTTCACCTGAGGCAGCCACTTCATCCATTCGTTTTTTTCTTTTATAAAAGGTATTCTTGGTTTCCAGTCAGAAATACTGAAAGCCTGTTCAATCGGTTCTTCATAATAAGTAGCCGGCATGGAGAGTTTATAATAATCAGGATTGGAACGAATTCCCGTAATCAACAAATAAATATCATCCCAACGCTCCAATTTCGCATCATAATCCCTACGGAAATCTTGAATTAGCTGATTAAAATTTTTCATTTGCATGGAAGATACATCCGATGCAATTCTAATCGTTGAAGTAATCCCAGTTCCTTTATTATTTATTTTTCCTCCTATCACACGAGAAGATATGCCGACTGAATCCACTACATTCCTTAATGTATCAGTTAAAATTGTATTCACTTGCGCAGCCAATCCGCCACACATCATAGCAAATATTCCCAAAAGAATCGATTTTTTCATTTCATTTCATGCTTAAAACCTGTGCAAAAGTACGATTTATTTCTCTAAAAAACTGTTTTACCAAACAGTAATTACGCAATAAAACAAATTTGCCTTCCCTTTGTTTGAATTCACCTATTATAAACCTTAAAAAACATAAGGATATTTCATGCAAAATGAGGTTTTACCTCTCTTACTTTTGTGGGTTCAGCTTTTTTTTATAATTTTGCAACTTTGAAGAAGTAGTTCTTCATGCCGGAAGGCAGGTCTCTTCAGGTATATATAGTTTAGAATCAAATTTTTAAATATTCATATTGTGGCAGAAACAAAGTATATTTTCGTAACAGGTGGTGTAGCCTCTTCACTGGGAAAAGGAATTATCTCATCATCTATCGGTAAGTTGCTGCAGGCCAGAGGCTACAGCGTAACCATCCAGAAGTTCGACCCGTATATCAACATCGACCCGGGAACTCTGAACCCTTATGAACACGGAGAATGCTACGTAACCGTAGACGGACACGAAGCCGACCTCGACCTAGGACACTATGAACGATTCCTGGGTATCCAGACCACCAAAGCCAACAACATTACTACCGGCCGTATCTACAAGAGTGTAATCGACAAGGAACGCCGGGGTGACTATCTGGGTAAGACCATCCAGATTATCCCTCACATCACCGATGAAATCAAGCGCAATGTCAAACTGCTGGGTAACAAGTACAAATTCGACTTTGTTATCACGGAAATCGGAGGAACAGTGGGTGATATCGAATCACTCCCTTATTTGGAAAGTATCCGCCAGCTGAAAAGGGAGCTGGGCAAAAACGCATTGTGCGTACACCTTACCTACGTACCTTATCTGGCTGCCGCCGGAGAGCTGAAGACCAAGCCAACCCAGCACTCTGTCAAGGAACTCCAGTCAGTAGGTATCCAGCCGGACATTCTGGTGTTGCGTACCGAACACGAACTGAGCATGAACCTGCGCAAGAAAGTCGCTTTGTTCTGCAACGTAGACGAAAGCGCTGTTATCCAGTCTATGGATATGCCGACCATCTACGAAGTACCTTTGCGCATGCAGGAACAGAAGCTTGATGTCACCATTCTCGAAAAGATGGGACTTCCGGTAGGCGAAACCCCAACCCTTGGCCCGTGGAGAGACTTCCTGAACCGCCGTCACAATGCCACTGAAAAGGTAAAAATCGGCTTGGTAGGAAAATACGATTTGCAGGATGCCTACAAATCCATCCTCGAAGCCCTTTCACAGGCGGCTACCTACAACGACCGCAAAGCAGACATCCACTTCATCAACAGTGAGAACCTGACAGAAGAAAACATTGAAGAAAAGCTGAAAGACATGGACGGAGTCATCATCTGTCCGGGATTCGGCCAGCGCGGTATTGAAGGTAAGTTCATTGCCATCAAGTATTGCCGTACACACAACGTACCGACCTTCGGTATCTGTCTGGGTATGCAGTGCATGGCCATCGAGTTCGCCCGCGATGTACTGGGTTATGCCGATGCCAACAGCCGCGAGATGGACGAAAAGACTCCGCACAATGTCATCGACATCATGGAGGAACAGAAATCCATCACCAATATGGGAGGTACCATGCGTTTGGGAGCTTACGAGTGCGTCATCGACCCGACTTCCAAAACCTATCAGGCTTACCAGAGCGAGCACATTCAGGAACGCCACCGTCATCGTTACGAATTCAACAACAGCTACAAGGAAGAATTCGAAAAGGCCGGCATGAAGTGCGTAGGTATCAATCCGGAATCAGACCTGGTGGAAATCATCGAAATCCCGACCCTGAAATGGTTCATCGGTACACAATTCCATCCGGAATACAGCAGTACGGTACTGAAACCCCATCCGTTGTTCCTGTCCTTCATCAAGGCAGCCATCAACAAGTAAGTCAAAAATAACATTGTAAAGAAACAGAAATGGACAAAAACACGTTAGTGGGCTTTGTCCTGATTGGAGCGGTGATTGTAGGTTTTGGTATCTACAACCGCCCCAGCCAGGAAGAAAGAGCACGCGCACAGCACTATCAAGACTCTATCCAGCAGGTCATCAAGCAACAGCAGGAAGTACAGGAGAAAAAGGCCGCGGCAGCCGTCGAAGCTGCACGTCCGGACAGTTCCTCCCTCTTCTTCCAGTCTGCACAAGGTACGGAACAGTTCACCGTACTGGAAAACGACTTGGTGCAGCTGACCTTCTCCAACAAAGGCGGACGGGTAAGCAAGGCCTTGTTGAAAGAGTATAAAGACCAGAAGAAACAGCCGCTCGTTCTGTTTGACGGCAAAGATGCTTCCATGAATTTCGGCTTCGAAGGAAAAGGAGAAAACATCCTGAGCGACCAGATGTATTTCGAGGCAACCAACGTGACCGACTCCACCGTGACCATGCGGTTGAATGCAGCCAACGGCGGACACCTGGATTTCAACTACCGCTTGCTGCCGAATTCTTACATGGTAGACTTCACCATCCAGGCCAGCGGCTTGCAGAATTTCTTCTCTCCTTCCACCAAGACGATGAGCATCGAATGGAAACAGCGGGCCCGCCAGATGGAGAAAGGCTACAACTTCGAACAGCGTTACACCTCGCTGACCTATAAGCCGGTGGACGACAGCTTCGACTACCTGAGCGAGACAAAGGATGCCAAAGAAACCATTCCGGAAGCTCTCGACTGGGTAGCCTTCAAGAACCAGTATTTCTCCTGCGTCTTCATGGCAGAGCAGAACTTCGACAATGCTACCCTCGAATCCAAGATGGAACAGCAAGGAAGCGGTTATATGAAAAACTATACTGCTGACATGAAAACGGCTTTCGACCCGACAGGTGCCAAAGCCTCACACCTACAATTCTACTTCGGTCCGAACCACTTCAAGACTTTGCTTGCCAGCAACGACTTGAGCTTTAAGGACAAAGACCAGGAACTGGAAGATTTGGTCTACCTGGGATGGCCAATTATCCGACTCATCAACCGCTGGTTCACCATCAACCTGTTCGACTGGTTGTCGGGTTGGGGACTGAGCATGGGTATGGTAATCCTGCTCATGACCATCATCGTCAAGGTACTGGTACTTCCCACTACCTGGAAGTCCTTTATTTCCTCAGCCAAGATGCGAGCCCTGAAACCGTATGTGGACAAAATCAATGCCAAATATCCGAAACAGGAAGATGCTTTGAAAAAACAGCAGGAAACCATGGCCCTCTACCGACAGTACAATGTCAGCCCGATGGGAGGCTGTCTGCCGAAGCTGTTGCAGACACCGGTGTTCATGGCTCTCTTCTTCTTCGTGCCGAATGCCATCGAGCTTCGCCAGCAAGGATTCCTGTGGGCAACCGACCTCTCGGCATACGATGACCTGATTAGCTGGAGCTACCACATTCCGTTGCTGGGTAACCACCTGAGCTTGTTCTGTCTGTTGTTCAGCATCACCACAGTCTTGAACCAGATAATCATGATGAAGCAGCAGGACATGGGCAATAACCCGCAGATGGCTGCCATGAAATGGATGATGTACATCATGCCCGTGATGTTCTTCTTCATCTTCAACGACTATGCATCGGGATTGAGCTACTACTACTTCATCTCCGGTCTGATTGGTATCATCACCATGTGGATTATGCGCCGTATGACCGACGAGAAGAAACTGCTCGCCCAGCTGGAAGCCAACAAGAAGGAACCTTCACAGCAGAAAGCCAGCGGACTGATGGCCAAACTGGAAGCCCTGCAGAAAGAACAGGAACGCTTGCAGAAAGAACGTCAGGAGCACCTGAACAAGAAGAAATAAAAACACCCCGAAAGGGAGCAGAAAGAGCGGAACAGAAAGGAAATCGAAGGCCTTTCGTTCCGCTCTTTTTCTTTTTGCCTTCTCTTTTTCCATTTATTATCTTACCTTTGCACGACGGAAACGTACACAAAGACTCGCATACTCTAAAATTAAAAATAAAGACATGAAGAAAACAGATTTAATGAACATGACTGCGGCCGTACTGATGGCCTCGGCTCCGATGGCTGCCGTTCAGGCAGAAGGAACCGACGCGCCTTTCATCGGCAAGCAGGAAATCACCGTGAAAGATGGACGGATGACCCCGGAAACTCTGTGGGCCATGGGACGTATCGGAAGTTCCTGTGTGTCTCCCGACGGAAAAAAGATTGCTTACACCGTCTCCTACTACAGCGTAAAGCAGAACAAAGGTCACCAGGTAATCTACGTGATGAACGCTGACGGTTCCGACAACAAGCTGCTGACTACCTCTTCCGACAGCGAAGGCGAACCGGCATGGATCAAAGGCGGAAGCAAACTGGCTTTCATCACAAAAGGACAGATTTGGGAAATGAATCCCGACGGCACCGGACGCCAGCAACTCTCTGACTACGCAGGCGGCATCGACGGATTCAAGTTTTCTCCCGACGGCACCAAGGTGCTTTTCATCTCGCAGGTGAAATACGGCGAACGTACCGTCGACAAATACCCCGACCTGGACAAAGCCAGCGGAAAAGTCATCGACGACCTGATGTACAAGCACTGGGATGAATGGGTAGAAACCGTTCCCCATCCGTTCGTGGCTTCCTTTACCGACAATAAAGTAGGTGAAGCCACCGACATCCTGGCCGGTGAGCCCTACGAATCGCCGATGAAACCTTTCGGCGGCATCGAACAGCTCGCATGGAGCCCCGACTCCAAGTCTGTGGCCTACACCTGCCGCAAAAAGACCGGAAAGGATTATGCCGTATCCACCGATTCGGACATCTATTTATACAATGTGGAAACCAAGCAGACCCGTAACCTCTGCAAGGAAGATGCCATCGACAAGAACATGGGTTACGACACCAACCCGCAGTTCTCTCCCGATGGAAAGAACATCGCCTGGCAAAGCATGGAACGCGACGGATACGAAAGCGACCGCAACCGTCTTTGTGTAATGGACCTGACCAGCGGAAAGAAAACCTACGTGACTGAGGCCTTCCAGTCGGGCGTGGACAGTTACTGCTGGGCACCCGACAACAAGACCCTCTACTTCACAGGCGTATGGCATGCCACCAGCATGATTCACAGCACTAATCTGAAAGGCGAGGTGAAACAGCTCACCGACGGTATGTATGACTATGCTTCTGTGGCCATGCTGAACAACAAGCAACTGCTCACCACCCGCCACTCCCTGAGCGAAGCCGATGAACTGTTTACGGTCAACCTGAAAAAGAAAAACGAGGTAACCCGTATCACAAAAGAAAACGACCACATCTTCAGCCAGCTGAAACTGGGTAAGGTTGAACCCCGCTGGACCAAGACCGTCGACGGAAAAGACATGCTCTCATGGGTAGTTTATCCGATTAACTTCGACCCGAACAAGAAATATCCTACCCTTCTGTTCTGTGAAGGAGGTCCGCAGAGCCCTGTCAGCCAGTTCTGGAGCTACCGTTGGAACCTGCAGATCATGGCCGCCAACGACTACATCATCATTGCCCCCAACCGCCGCGGTCTGCCGGGATTCGGCATGGAATGGCTGGAAGAAATCAGCACCAACTACGGAGGCCACTGCATGGACGACTACCTGAGTGCCATCGATGATATCGCCAAGGAACCCTACGTGGACAAAGACCGTCTGGGATGTGTGGGAGCCAGCTTCGGAGGCTACTCAGTATATTGGCTGGCCGGACACCACAACAAGCGCTTCAAAGCCTTCATTGCCCACGATGGTTTCTTCAACATGGAACAGCAGTACCTCGAAACTGAAGAACTCTGGTTCACCAACTGGGATCTGGGTGGCCCGTACTGGGACAAGAGCAACCCGGCCGTACAGCGCAGCTACGCCAAGTCTCCCCATCTGTTCGTAGACAAATGGGACACTCCGATTCTCTGCATCCACGGCGAAAAAGACTACCGTATCCTGGCTTCACAGGGAATGGCTGCCTTCAACGCCGCCAAGCTGAGAGGTATCCCTGCCGAACTGCTGATTTTCCCGGATGAGAACCACTGGGTATTAAAACCACAGAACGGTATCCTCTGGCAACGCACTTTCTTCAACTGGCTTGACCGCTGGCTGAAGCCGCAGAAATAAGCCTTAAGACCTTTCCGGACACCTTTACGCCACTTTTTTTCACAAAATGCACAAAAAAGAGGTGTCCGGATTTGCATATTAAAATAAAAAGTTCTACCTTTGCATCGCTTTTGAGAAAGACACTTCGGGGTGTAGCGCAGTCCGGTTAGCGCACCTGCTTTGGGAGCAGGGGGTCGTGGGTTCGAATCCCGCTACCCCGACAAAAAGAAAGAGGCCGTCTCAAAATGAATTGAGATGGC
>ERZ779673.215-NODE-215-length-28941-cov-2.521533_pt1 | contig 28941 bp, 20 predicted proteins | sample MGYA00511956_ERZ779673 | MGnify/ENA primary metagenome ERZ779673 (study PRJEB29588, sample SAMEA2152065) | human gut metagenome | biome: human gut; feature: human-associated habitat; material: faeces | place: Denmark | collected 2008/2010 ... | reverse complement strand
GCCGTCGGGCATTACGTGGCCGACGTGAAGTCGAGCGACTTCCCCAATGAGTCGGAGCAGTATTAAGCCTGTTGTTTTTTGACAAAGCATAAAGGTGCATGGACTGTAGGACCGGGCGGTCAGTTTCCGGCAGGTGGTACAGTCTGTGCATCTGTGTTTTAGACAAGATAGAGACGAGAAAAGAAAAAAAGAATGTGGAATCGAAATTTTAATCTTTTACTTACAGCGAATTTTTTCCTGTACACGGCGGTGTATATGCTTTTCCCGGTGCTGCATCGGTGGATGGTGGGCGAGGGAGGCTATACCAACCTTCAGGCCGGAGGTACCATTGCCATTTTCGGAATTTCCTTGTACATCTTCGGCGTTTTCAACAATTACCTGGTCGATACGTTCAAGCGTAAAGCGGTGTGCACGCGCAGCATCCTGTTGCTGGCGTTGGTGGGACTGATTTATCCTTATTCTCCGGGAATAGGGACCATTGTAGCCCTTCGGGTATTGCAGGGAGCCTTGTTTGGGGTCGTGCTGATGTCGATGGGAAGTACGCTGGTCATCGACGTGACGCCCACCCACTGTCGCAACAGGGCCAACCTCACTTTCACCTGGTCGGGGGTGCTCGGCATGCTGTGTGGCATCTGGGGTGGATACAGTCTGGGGGATTTCCTTTCCTTCCAGTACGAACTGTACCTGTTTGCCATCCTGTGTGTGATACCTATCCTGCTGGTATCGATGGTGGAAGTCTGTTTCCGCGCTCCGCTGGATTTGCCGCTGATGTCGTTCGACCGCTTTCTGCTGTTCCGCACCCTGCTTCCGGGACTGAACATGATGGTGGTCCCCTTCATTTTGGGAGTGGTATTCAGCACGATATTCGATAGTTTTTTCTACATTTGTGCAATGGCCGGATTTGTGGTCTTCCTGTTGCTCGACCGGATGTTCCGCAGTCAGGCCGACGGACGCTTCCTGAATGCCGCAGGCCTTGTGCTGATGGGCGTGGCTTTGCTGATGCTTTACCTTTCGGATGGCCGTGATTCCCTGTGGGGAGCCGGATTCCTTCTCGGACTGGGCATGGGACTGTCTCTGTTGCAGTTCCTGCGGATGATGATTTATCTTCCGCTGCATTGTGAGCGGGGGACAGGCTATCACACCTACCAGCTGTTGTGGGAGTCGGGCGTGATGCTGGGCGTAGTGCTCGGGAAATACGTGGAAGACTCCATGAAGCGGCAGTACCTGCTGGCCTTGCTGGTCTGCATGGTGGGACTGCTGATCTATCAGGTAGCCATTCACCGCTATTTTGTGCGACGAATGAGAAACAGATAACTTAACCAATATAAAGAATATGGCAGACGATAAGAAAATTATCTTTTCAATGGTGGGAGTGAGCAAGTCATTCCAGAACAACAAGCAGGTATTGAAAGACATCTACCTATCCTTTTTTTATGGCGCGAAAATCGGAATCATCGGTCTGAACGGTTCCGGTAAGTCTACGTTGATGAAAATCATTGCCGGACTCGACAAGAATTACCAGGGCGAGGTGGTGTTCTCGCCGGGATACAGTGTCGGCTATCTGGCACAGGAACCTCAGCTCGACGACACGAAGACTGTGAAGGAAGTCGTGATGGAAGGGGTGCAGCAAGTGGTAGACACGCTGGCCGAATACGAAGAAATCAACCAGAAGTTCGGTTTGCCGGAGTATTACGAAGACCCGGAAAAGATGGACGCCCTCTTTGCGCGTCAGGCCGAACTGCAGGATATCATTGATGCCACCGATGCGTGGAACCTCGACAGCAAGCTGGAGCGGGCGATGGATGCCCTGCGCTGTCCGCCGGAAGACCAGCTGGTGAAAAATCTCTCTGGAGGAGAACGCCGCCGGGTGGCCCTGTGCCGTCTGCTGTTGCAGAAGCCCGACATCCTGTTGCTCGATGAGCCGACCAACCACCTGGATGCCGAGAGCATCGACTGGCTGGAACAGCACCTGCAGCAGTACGAGGGAACGGTGATTGCCGTGACACACGACCGTTACTTCCTGGACCACGTGGCCGGATGGATTCTGGAACTCGACCGTGGCGAAGGTATTCCTTGGAAGGGAAACTATTCCAGCTGGCTGGAGCAGAAGACCAAGCGCATGGAGATGGAAGAAAAAACGGCCAGCAAGCGCCGCAAAACCTTGGAGCGCGAGCTGGAGTGGGTGCGTATGGCTCCCAAGGCCCGTCAGGCCAAGGGTAAGGCCCGTCTGAACTCGTACGACAAACTCTTGAACGAGGACGTGAAGGAGAAGGAAGAGAAACTGGAAATCTTCATCCCGAACGGTCCGCGTCTGGGCAACAAGGTCATCGAGGCCAAGCACGTGGCCAAGGCCTATGGCGACAAGCTGCTCTTTGACGACCTGAACTTCATGTTGCCGCCCAACGGCATTGTGGGAGTGATTGGTCCGAACGGCGCCGGAAAGACCACGCTGTTCCGCCTGATTATGGGACTGGAAACGGTGGACAAGGGCGAGTTTGAAGTAGGGGATACGGTCAAGATTGCTTACGTAGACCAGCAGCATAAGGACATCGACCCGAACAAGAGCGTATATCAGGTCATCAGCGGAGGCAACGACCTGATTCGTATGGGCAACCGCGACGTGAACGCGCGTGCCTACCTGAGCCGCTTCAATTTCTCCGGTTCCGACCAGGAAAAGCTCTGCGGCATGCTTTCGGGTGGTGAACGCAACCGTCTGCACCTGGCCATGGCCCTGAAGGAAGAAGGCAATGTGCTGTTGCTCGACGAGCCGACCAACGACATCGATGTGAACACGCTCCGGGCACTGGAAGAAGGTCTGGAAGACTTTGCCGGATGTGCGGTAGTCATCAGTCACGACCGTTGGTTCCTCGACCGTATCTGTACGCACATCCTCGCATTCGAGGGAGACAGTCAGGTATTCTACTTCGAAGGTTCCTATACGGAATACGAGGAAAACAAGATGAAGCGCATGGGCAATGTAGAGCCGAAACGCGTGCGCTACCGCAAGTTGATGGAAGACTGATTTTCAGTAACTCTTATAACGTATACAAACGCTTCGATGTGCGGAAAAGAACCGTCCGAGATGGCGTTTACACAATAAAGGATAGTTGTCCAGAAAATTGGGCGGCTATCTTTTTTTATTGTATATGAAAGGTCTTGGCGATGAATCCGACACTGTCTGTATATTGGGAAGGCCAGAAGGTGTTGCTGTCTTTTAATATGAAAAAACGTCTTGAGCTTATAAAAGAAAATGAAAAACTGAAGGAACAAAGGTTATCATCTTCGCGATTCAGGAATAAACAAAAGAAATTGTACATTAAAAGTAAGATGAAAAACGCACCTTAAATCACAGCACTATGAAAAAATTTATATTACCTTTACATGTTATATTGTGTGGCGGGTTATAGAAATCCTAATTGAAGCGGTCATGTGGTAGTGGTTGTTCCTGGTGAAGAAAGTTGTAGTCCGAGTTGGAAAGATTATATTCCGTAAGTAATGGATACAGGTGAAAATAAAGGAACAGACTCACAACCACTTTCCTCAAGTTTTTGGAAAAGCAAAAGAAACGATGTTGAATTCTATAAATATAAATAAAATGAGAACAATTGTAGCTATTTTATTAATGATGCTTTTGGCTCAAACGACAAAAGCGCAAGAATCAATTTTTGAAACAACAGCGGGAGAAATTGTGACCAAAAGCAGATTCATAGACCAATTCCAGAATGATGTTTATCCTAATATAACACCTTATATTTTGAAACAAACCACAAATGAATCTTTACAGAATGGTGATTCTTATACAATAAACTGTCTCAAATATCGAAATTGGGGGAATGATCCAGGAGATATACATGTAATTCAAGTTTTACACCAAGGGAAAGAGGTTTTTAAATTAAATAATGACGAAGGATGGGAGTATATAAACGATGAGCCGAATGGAGGAATAACCAAGACCAATTTCTATTATAGTATCGACCTGGATAAAGATACCAAAGTATTGATTTTTGTAGGAATCTACATTCAGAGTTTGCCTCCATATATCAGTATGATTGTCTTAAAATCTGGTAAAGCAACGTTGGTGTTCAACAAGCCTTGTTACATCAATGAAATCAAAAAACAAGGTAATAAGATTGATTTCATTTTACGAGAAAACACACTCGAGTATGTCAATTCTTCTATCCCTGTCAATCAGCCAATTTTAAAAACGTTAACGATGGAAAACGGAAGAATGTATTTTAAGTGATATTTAATATAATGACCTCGATATGAAGTTATGGTAAGGAGGAGTGTTTGAAATCATTTACATACTTGTCATTTGTATTCCTAATAGAAACATAATCATTCGTTGACTTGTCATTATATAGAGATTGTTCGAAAATGGTGTAATTATTCTGCAAAAAATTTACTTATATAAAGCATAAAAAATGCTTCGACGTTTTCATCCGAACGTCGAAGCGTTTTTGTTTAAACACCTAAGCGTTTTACTTAAAACGCTTAGGCGTTTCCTTTCAAACGTCCTTGTGTTTTTAAAAAACGTAAGGACGTTTTTTTGATGATTTGTAAATCTCACTGAATCAGCATGCTTTCCACCTCTTCCAGACTGCCGTCCGTTTTCTCGGGAGTGACGTGCAGCAGGCGGGCCAGCAGGGAATAAAGCGATACGTTGCGGAACTTCGGGGCTTCATAGCCTTTCTTGAAGTCGGGTCCGCAAGCCCGGAACATCACCTGCATGTCGTCGTAGGTCGGGTCGAAACCATGGGCTCCCGGAAGTGTCTGGGTCCCTTCTTCCACCAGCCAGCCCAGGTCGGGCAGTACGAGGATGTCGCCCACGCGCGGATTGCTGCCGTAGTGCAGGTAAGCCGGGATGTCTTCTTTCTTCCATACCCGCACGTGGTCCAGTCCTTGCAAGGCCTGATACACCGAGTCGCGGTATTCCGGCTTCGTATAAATCTGTGCCGGCAGGTTGCCGTCAATCAGCGTGTACCATTTCTCGTTCAGCAGGTGCTTGATGGGCACGAAGCGGTCGGCACTTACTGTGGCCATGCCGTGGTCGGCCGTCACAATCAGGTTGATGTCCTTTCCGAAAGGCAGGCTCTGCAGTCCCTCCCACAAATACCTCATGAGTCCGTCCAGCTCTTCAATGCAGCGGCGTGTTTCCTTACTGTGCGGGCTGTAGCGGTGACCGTACGTGTCGGAATCTTCAAAGTACATCATAATCAGTTGAGGCCGTTCTTCTTCCGGCAGTTTCAGCAACCTCAATGCTTCGGCCACGCGTTCCGTTTGTGTGAGCCGCGGTTGCTGGTCGTACACATGGTAGTAGGTGGGGTGCTGTCCCTTGACAGCGATGTCGGAGCCTACCCAGTAGATATTGCCCGTCTTGATGCCTTGCTTCTGTGCCGTAATCCAGATAGGTTCGCCGCCGTAGTAGGCAGGGTTGTTACGGGTTTCCGGCTTGGTCATCTTGTAGAGCTCTTTGCGTTCCGGGTCCCAGAACGTATTGGCCACGAGGCCGTGATGGTCGGGCACCAGTCCCGTGGCCATGGTGTAATGGTTGGGGAAGGTTTTCGACGGGAAAGAAGGAATCATGGTGGCCTTCACCCCTTCGCGGGCCATCTGGTCGAAGAACGGAGTGTCGTACATTTTAGGATAATCCCAGCGGAATCCGTCGAGGGAAACAATCACGGTGTAGTGCTTTCCGGCCCAAAGGGAGAGGCAGAGACACCAGGCGATGCACAAGGAGATGAATTTTTTCATAAGTCTGTTTTTTGTTTGAGGATGAGAAGAAGAAAGGTGCATTGCCGCAAAGGGAGGGCAATACACCTTTTATGAGAAGGGTCAGTCTTTCATTAGAAAGTCAGTCTTACACCCACCTGGCAGTGCCAGCGTGAGCTGATGTCGCTTTTCTGGATTTCGGCCTTGTTGTAAGAGAAAGAGGCAATCTTGTTGCCGTCTGCATCGGTAGAAAGGCCGTTCATTGTCAACGGTGACAAGTTGTAGGCTGAGCTGTAGCTTGCTCCCCATTTCTTGTTCAGCATGTTGGCAAAGTTGATGATATCGAAAGTGAATTCCAGTTTGCCGACACCCTGCACATTGTAAATGGTCTGAGCCAGGTGCAAGTCGATTTCATGTTCCCAGTCGCTCAGGTTAGAGTTGCGTTCTGCATACTGGCCTCTGTGGTTCTTGGCATAGCTGTCGTTTTCAATCCACTGCTTGAAGGCCTGACGGCTCTGTTCTGCACTCATGGTTACATTTCCTTTCTTGTCGGTAATGTCTACGAAATTCATTTTGCTCAATTCTTCATCGGTCGGGATGTAGAGCAGTGAGTTACCAGACCATTTGTCACCGTTGTAATCAGACTTTTCGTTCATGGTCAGGCTGTAGCGGCTGCCGGAGAATCCGTTGTAGATGACAGAGATGGTAGTGCTGGTCCATCCGTTCCAGTATTTCGGGCTGTTGTAAGAAGCCTGAACCATGACACGGTGAGGAATATCAAATTTAGAGAAACCAAGTTCGTTTCCGGAGTTGGTGTCTACTGAATAATTGTATTTCCAGTTAGAGTAGGCTACAGAGCTTGTACCGTCGTTTACAGATTTGGCATGTCCGAAAGTATAAGATGCCGACAGGTCCAGACCGAAGTTGAAGTGTTTCTCCAGCAAGGCAGACAATGCGTAAGTATATCCCTTGTTGGTGTTCTTCAGGTTGATGATGCTGTAGTAGTTTCCGGAGTTGAACTGGTAGTAAGGAGCAGCGGAAGCTTCATTGCCGGCCACGGCATATACCTTGTTGCCACTCTGGGTCAATGCCAGATTTTCAAAGAAGACGTTGTTCATGGTCTTTGAGTAGATACCTTCCAAAGTCATCTTCACGTCGCCCGGCAGTTTCTGTTCCCATGCCAGGTTCACACGGAACACTTGCGGGTATTTGAAGTTCTTGTCTACGGTTACGATATCAGGTTTTGCGGCAGCTCCGCTCTGCGAGTTGGCTGCACCCAGCGGGTCGTCTGCATATTGTCCCAGTTTCGGTGCGTCGTAAGTGTAGTTTCCATCCTGGTCTTCCGGGGTGATGGTCGTTCCCTTACTTTCCATACCGGTATTGTTGAAGGCATTCGACAGCCATACGAACGGCACACGTCCGGTAAAGATTCCGACACCGCCACGAATCAGGGTCTGGTGTGAATCGTCGGTGTACCAGCGGAAACCTACACGCGGTGAGAACAATACCTTCGCACTTGGGTTTTCTCCTACACGTGCATTCAGGTGCTGTGCTTCAGCAAACTGGTTGAAGGCATCGTTTGTAGTTGGGTTGTTGAAGATGACCGGAATATCGATACGCAGACCGTAAGTCAGATTGAAGTTTGTGTTGATATCCCATTTGTCCTGTGCATAGAATCCGAACTGTCCGGATTTCATGGCCGGAGCCCATTTGGTATCACCGCCAGTCAGTGTCGGGTCGGTATATTTGTACGAATATTTGTACGGTCTGTCGGCAATGAAGTCTTCCAGTGAGTTGTAATACCATGAACCGTTGGAAGCCTGGATGAACAGGTTTTTCATCCGGTAGATTTCATTGTGTGTACCGAAGGTCAGCGTGTGGTTGCCCAGATACCAGGAAAGGTTGTCTTCGAAGGTATAGATGTCCTGATCCAAGTAGTTGGCTCCGGAAGAATATTCCGTACCGATGTTGGCCGTGATGTTGGTGCCATCCGGTGCCGGGATGTTGCTGATTTGGACGGTAGGTCCCTGATAAGCTACGTTGCGGTGGTCACGGATGAAGCTGGCAGACGCACGGAGTTCGTTGTACAGACTCTGGCCCAGGTGAGAGTTCAGTTCGGCTACGATAGAATTGGTTTTGTTGTTCATGCGGTAGCCGCTGTCTTCGAACATGTAGCTGGTGGAGCTTACACCGTAATTGTCATCGAATGAGTTGTTGTGCTGGTAGCGCAAAGCCAGCTTGTGGTTCTGGTTGATGTTCCAGTCGATACGAGCCAGCAGACCGAATGATTTGTTGTCGATGTTGCGCTGTCCATATCCATCGCTGAACCCTGTCATGTCGTAATATGCATCTGCAATTTGCTTTGCCTGCTCATTTGTCAGATAAGAAGAGGTGTAACCCGGATAGATGCTCGACGGATACGATTCCTTCTTGGCTTCTGTACTTACGAAGTAGAACAGTTTGTCCTTCACGATGGCGCCGCCCAATGTTCCACCGAAGGTACGGGTGTATTGCTGGGTGAGCGGAGATTTTTCATAATCGCGTACGGCACTGTATTTACCATACATGTTGTGGTTGTTGAAGTAAGTGTAAGCCGAACCGTGTGTGGTGTTGGTACCCTGCTTGGTGATGGCGTTGATACCTCCTCCGGTAAATCCGCTCTGGCGTACGTCGAAGGGAGCTACAACCACCTGGATTTCCTGGATGGCATCCATTGAAATCGGGTTGGCCCCCGTCTGGCCGCCGTTGGTTCCGGATGCAGACAGACCGAACACGTCGTTACTTACCGTACCGTCAATCTGGAAGCTGTTGTAACGGTTGTTTGAACCGGCGAATGTGATACCTCCGTTCTTGGAAGTCATGGCCATCGGCATGTTCTTCACGATGTCGTACACATTACGGTCTACTGTCGGAGTGTTTTCGATTTTCTGTGTAGAGAAGTTGTGGGCTGCTCCGGCATTTGCTTTTGCATCAGCTACCACTACTACTTCGTCCAGCAGTTCTGAACTCGGTTTCATTTCAGCGTTCAGGCTGAGGGTGTTACCCAGTTCGAGGGAAATACCCGTGTAGGTCGTCTTGTTGTAGCCTACGTAGGAGATTTCAATTTTGTAGGGACCACCGGTACGCATACCTTGGATGGTGTAACGTCCGTCTACGTTCGTGACTGCACCGTAAAGCGTACCCGAAGGTTCGTGAATGGCTACCACTGTAGCGCCAATGACCGGTGCTTTGGTTTCATCGAGAACTTTTCCGCTGATAGCAGAAGTGGTTACCTGAGCATTTGCGCCTACCGCCATGGCTGAAACGACCAATGCTGAAAACAGGAATTTGGAATGATGTACCATAAAAGTTTAATTAAATGAAATGTAAATCTATTTTTAGTGTTTGTCAGTTTAATGCTTTGTTGTTGGGGAAAGTCTGATAGTCAGCCCCTTCCGTTTTCATTCGCAAAGTTAAAAAATCTTTTTTACCCGTATGGAGGGGAGGTAACGTTTTAACAAAACAGGCGGTAGATAATTAACTATTTTATTTTCCGGTTCTTTTGTCGGATGACTTCATTGGTGGCCTGTGTGGCTGATTTTATGCGGTTTGCCTTTCCTCCAAGGCTTGTAATTGTTTTGTAATTTATTTACTCATTCCACTTGCTTGTGCGAGGTTACTGCATGAATTTTACATTTGTCTTCTCTCTTAATCTGTGGCCCATCATTTCAGACTTTTGTTTTTTTCCGTATTTTTGCGGGCAAAAGAAAGACGTAGAAGCACGTATGAAACAAAAACTGGAAGAAAATAAAGGAATACCGGCACAACTGTTGTGGATGCTGGCAGTCATTTCGGGATTGTCGGTGGCCAATCTGTATTATAACCAGCCGTTGCTGAATCGTATCAGTGAAGACCTGGACATTTCGGAGTTTACGGCCAACCTGATACCGATGACTACGCAGATTGGATATGCGCTGGGCTTGCTGTTTATCATTCCTCTGGGAGACTTGTACAACCGCAAACACATCATAGTGGTAAACTTTCTGCTGCTGGTGGCTGCTACGTGCAGCATCGCTTCTTCTTCGAGTGTACCTTATATTCTGGCAGCTTCGCTGGTGACGGGTGTCTGCTCGGTCATGCCGCAAATCTTTATTCCGATAGCGGCACAGTTTTCACTTCCGCAAAACAAGGCCCGCAATGTAGGAATGATGGTCAGCGGTTTGTTGACGGGCATTCTCGGCTCTCGGGTAGTCAGTGGGTTTGTCGGTGAATATTGGGGCTGGCGCACCATGTACTATATCGCCGCTGTGCTGATGCTTTTGTGTATTTTTCTTATTCTCCGGGTGTTGCCGGATATGCCTTCGAACTTCAAGGGAACCTATGGCGGACTGATGAAGTCGTTGTTCTCATTGTATCGGAATCAACCCACTATCCGGATGGTTTCGGTACGGGCCGGATGCTGTTTCGGCAGTTTCTTGGCTTTGTGGGCATGCCTTGCCTTCAAGTTGAGTGGGGAGCCTTTTCATGCGGGAAACAATGTGATAGGCATGTTGGGGTTGTGTGGCATCGCGGGGGCGTTGACGGCTTCATTTGTGGGTAGTCTGGTGCACAAGCTGGGCGTACGCTTTTTCACTTACCTGGGTTGCGGGTTGATGATACTGGCCTGGGTGGTGATGTACATGCTCCAGAATTTCTACATCGGGTTTATCATAGGCATTGTGGTGATAGACATCGGTATGCAGTGCATTCAGATAAGCAACCAGACGTGTGCCTTGTCGCTGGCACCGAAAGCGACCAATCGTGTGAATACCATTTTTATGACGACATATTTTGTGGGCGGTTCGCTCGGTACCTTCCTGGCCGGTACATGCTGGCATGCATTTGGCTGGGCTGGTGTGACGGGAGCCGGAATCGGATTGGCTGTAGTGTCTCTGCTGATTACGCTTTTCGCCCGGAATTGATTTAACTGTAGATGTAAGATGAAAAAGAATGTGATTTACCTGAACGACTGGCTGGCAATACATCCTTATACGGCCGTGTGTCCGTCGGATGGGTTCTTTGTGGAACTGGCCAACCAGCTTTATGCGGCATGTGGCCTGGAAGAGTTGCCGGAACAGTACCGGAAGAAAATCTGTCTTTATGCGGCGGCTTATCTGGAGGATATCGTATCGGAACTGGGATTGTGGCAGAGTTTTCTGACAGCTCATACACGTTTGTATGGACGGTGTCTTCCTTTTTATCCCATGGGAAAGAATTATGTGAAGGGAGAGGTCAATGAAGAAGATCTTTGCTTCCTTATCTGGAATACATGGCAGAAAGCGTTGTTCAAGCATACGTATGTAAATCCGTTGGACGGACGTATTCTGCAGCAGGCGAAGGCTTTCTTGCCGATATTGGAAGAAGCGTATGAGAAGGCTCCTGAAAATGAGGGGTTGCAAGGATATTTCTCCGGATATGCCGATGAGAAGGAGGCCGACCGGAAACTGTCGTGGCTTTTCGGACATACTTATCTGACGGAACCGTCCATGTGGCCTTATATTGAGCAGGTGACACCGACCGACCGGTTCATTGTGCCGACGGGGCCTCTGGCACTTTTCCTGCACGAATGGATTGACTTGCTGGCGGGCAAGCAGTCGAAGGTTTGGAAATCGGTGCCGGGCTTGTATACGGAAGAGCCTGAAGTGCCGGATACCGTGCTCGAGAAGAATGCGGAGATTTATCGTCTGTTTACGTTGTGGACAGGAGGAAGGCGGATTATTTATTTGAACGGTTATGATTCATTGAAGCGTTTTCTGGTGGAAATTCTTCAATGGCCGGACGATGAAAACCATACTTTGCCACAGATGAAAGAGAACCGGAATTTTGTGCTGATGGTGGATGAACGGAAGGGGCTTTTGTTGGCCAAGGATGTGTGTGAGTACATTGCCGATACGGAAAATCCGTATTACAATCAGGAGGAGGCTGCGGTCAATGCGTTTCGTATGCTGACCGAAGAGATGCTTTGTCCGCCCGATTTGCTGACGTATTGCATCTGTGAGAATCTGTTGCCGGATGCGGAGTTGCCCGAAGTGGGAGAGAAGATGCTGGTTCGCCTGAATGCCGATTTCATAGCCCGTCATTCTTTGTTGTATTACTACAGAGGCGATTGAGGAAACAAGCGTCAATAAAGAAATTACCTCCTGTCTTCAGCCATGCGATTGGAACGTGTGAAAACTGAGACAGGAGGTTTTTTATGGGGTCGTTTATCGACATGAAAAAAGAGGCTGTCTCTTTTTCCCATGGAATGGAAACAGAGACAGCCTTACTTATAAGATTAAGAATCTAGAATTAGCAGACTTTGTGTGAGCCGTCGCTGATGACTACATCGTATACCTTCGGACTGCGACCGAATTTTTCTTTGAAGCGTTCTTTTGCAGTAGAGATGAAGGTTTCATACAGCTCGTTCTTTACCAGGTTGATGGTGCATCCGCCGAATCCGCCGCCCATCACGCGTGAACCTGTAACTCCGCAATCGAATGCGATGTCGTTCAGGAAGTCGAGTTCTTCGCAGCTCACTTCGTACAGCTTGCTCATGCCGTGGTGAGTTTCGTACATCTTCTGACCTACTGTTTCATAGTCACCTTTCTCCAGTGCATCACATACATCCAATACACGCTGGATTTCTTCGATTACATATTCTGCACGCATGTAGTCTTCTTGAGTGATTTCTGCTTTTACTTCGTTCAGCATGTCCATTGTGCAGTCTCTCAGGAATTCTACGTTCGGGTGATTCTTCTTAATGGCAGCCACCACAGCTTCACAGCTCTGACGACGTTTGTTGTATGCAGAAGAAGCCAGTTCATGTTTCACTACTGAATCAACCAATACCAGACGGTATCCATCCGGGCGGAAGGGGAAGTACTGGTATTCCAGTGAACGGCAGTCCAGACGAATCAGGTGGCCTTCTTTACCGAATACGGAAGCAAACTGGTCCATGATACCGCAGTTCACACCGCAATAGTTATGTTCAGTTGCCTGACCTACTTTAGCCAGTTCGAATTTGTCAATCTTGTTGTCTCCAAACAAATCGTTCAACGCAAAAGCGTATGTAGATTCCAAGGCAGCAGAAGAAGACATTCCGGCACCCAGAGGCACATCACCGGCAAATGCGGTGTTGAAGCCTTTCACATCAACTCCGCGTTTGATCATTTCACGGCAAACACCGAATATATAACGTGCCCAGCTTGCTTTCGGGGCATCTTCTTCGTTCAGACCAAATTCTACATAGTCTTTCAAGTCGATGGAGTAAGCGCAAACTTTATCTTTTCCGTTCGGTTTGATTTCGGCTACCATGCCTTTGTCTACTGCTCCCGGGAATACAAATCCTCCGTTGTAGTCTGTGTGTTCACCGATCAGGTTGATGCGTCCCGGAGAAGTATATACTGAGCCTGTTGTACCGTCAAAATGCTTGATGAAGCGGCTTCTTACAAATTCTATGTCCATAATGATAAAAATTTAAAGGTTAATATTAAAAAGCATATCCGGCCCTGACGCGCAGGACCGGACAGCCGGAATTATTCTACAGGAATATCTTTGTTTACGTTCTTGCAACCTGTTACACCGTAGAACAACAGGTAAGCAAGCATAGCTACAATCAGCCAATAGCTGGCCATATAACCTACTGCATCGGAGATGACTTGTTGCAGCAACGGGAAGATTCCACCACCTACTACCATCATCATAAAGATTCCGGAAGCCTGTGCGGTGTATTTGCCCAATCCTTCTACAGCCAAGTTAAAGATACCTCCCCACATGACAGAAGTACACAGACCGCAGAGTACAAGGAACAATGCACTTACCGGAACACGGGGTGTCTCCATTGATTTTACGACCTCAGCGGGAGTTGAATGTATTTCTTTCAGTGCATCTGCATAGGGGGCCAAAGCTTCTTCCGACGGATTGCTGACGAATGCTGCAATCTGTTCGGCCGGAACCCCTGCGTTTGTCAAGATTTCAGAGGTCTTGGCTACCGGATCGTATACCACTTTCGGTACATTGAAACCTACTGTTTTGGGGGTAAAGATGGCAATCACGGTGAAGATTATGGCGGTAGCAGAAACTGTAATCAACTGTGCACGGGTTGAAACTTTTCCACTGATGATACTACTGGTCAGACGTCCCACCAGCATCAACAGCCAGTAAATAGCTGCGATGGCACCACCGATGGCGGCTCCGTTGGTCAGGATACCGGCTCCTTTTTCACTTGAATCTGCCAAATAGAAGTTCAGTGTGCCCGGAATACCGATTTCAATACCTACATAAATAAAGATACCGATAACACCCAGCACCGTATGGCGGAAACTCCAGGGGCTATGAGAGAATTTTTCTTTAACTGTATTGTCGCCTTTCTTTCTCATGTGAGGTTCCGGAATCGATACGAAAGAAATCACGATGAAAGTGAAAGCAAATACGCCCATGGCGATGAACAACAGTGGAGCCACGTCAGACATCGCTGTCTTGGGAGTAACTGTACCGATAAGTACACCTACGAAAAGCGGAGTCAGTGTACCCGCCAATGAGTTCAATGCACCACCTGTCTGGATCAGCTGGTTACCTTTGTTACCACCGCCTCCTAGCAAGTTCAGCATCGGGTTGACAACTGTATTCAGCATACATACGCTGAAACCGCAGATAAAGGCACCCAGCAGGTACACAATGAAGTTCAGCTTGATGGAGTATTCACCTAAAGAGAATACATCCACGTCAGCTCCGAAGAGACTTGAAAGATATTGTACCAGCAAACCGGCAAAGCCGACTGCCATGGCAATCAAAGATGTTTTTTTGTATCCGATTCTAACCAGCATGTTACCGGCAGGAATACCCATGAAAAGGTATGCCAAGAAGTTCATCATGTTACCCATCATACCCAATGTGTTCGCACCGGCATACTGGTTTTTCCAGATGGTACCAAACGGTGCAGCCAGGTTGGTAACAAATGAAATCATCGCAAACAGAAAGAACATCGTAATGATTGCGATGACATTAGTTTTTTGTTTTTGTTGCTCCATGGTTTAAATTGAAAGTGTATTAAGTTATAAATTAGATTGATTTTTTAGGTATTATTTTTCGATGCCAAATTTATAGATGGTTACCTGGTGATAGGTATCTTCTGGTTTCAGTATTACTGAAGGGAAATGTCCTTTGTTGGGTGAATCGGGGAAGTGCTGTGCTTCGAAACAGATGGCACTTCTGGCCGGGAAGGTGGCTCCATGGTATCCGGCGAAACCGTTGTGCCAGTTGGCTGTGTAGACCTGTACGCCCGGTTCGGTGGTATAAACTTCCAGTGAACGTCCGCTTTCGGGTTCCACGCATTTTGCGGCGAAGACCAAGGCATCTGTTTCCCGTTTGTTCAATACGTAGCAGTGGTCGTATCCGGCTCCGTGGATGAGTTGTTGGAAAGGCTCATTGATGCGGCTTCCCACCGTATGGGGTGTACGGAAGTCCATCGGTGTACCTTCCACCTTCAGAATTTCTCCTGTCGGGATAGATACTTCATCAATAGGAATGTAATAGTCTGCGTTGATGGTGACGATATTGTTGTCTACGGTCGGTGTAGGATTATTCAAACCGGCCAGGCTGAAGAATGCATGATTGGTCAGATTGATAATGGTTTTTTTGTCCGTGTTGGCCACGTAGGTAATGACCAGTTCGTTTTCATTGGTGAAGGTGTAGGTAACTGTGACATCCAGATTACCAGGGAAACCTTCTTCTCCATCTTTTGCCACATAATGAAGCACGACACTCTGTTCGTTTTCCTGCTTGGCATCCCATACGCGGGCATGAAAACCTGTGGGGCCCCCATGAAGAGAATTTGGGCCGTTGTTGATGGTCAGGTTGTATTCTTGACCGTCTATCAGAAAACTACCTTTGGCAATACGGTTGCCATAACGTCCGATTAAGGTGCTGAGGAAAGGTTCGTGGCTTTGAATGACGTGGTCAATACTGTCGTGACCTTGTACGACATTGGCCAGTTTTCCGTTTTTATCCGGAACCATTATTGCTAAGATCGCTCCCCCGTAGTTTGTGATGGCTGCTTCAGCGCCGTTTTGATTTGAAAGAATAAACAAATCCGTTTCTTTACCGTCGATTGTTTTTTGAAAATCTGCTCTTTTTAAGCCGCTTAAATTATTTTCTTTGTAAAATGTGTTGTTCATATTATTAAAATCTTTTAGTTCACACATTATTTTGTTGTGCAAATAAAAAGATTTTCTATCACATACCCAAACATTTTGCAAAGAAAGAATATGTTTTATTTGTTTAAAGAAAGTAAATCGGCTACAATGAAACTACTTCCTCCCACAAATATGAAATCCTCGGGCAGAGCCTGTGTACGGGCTATTTTGAAGGCTTCTGCTACATGTGGGTAGGCCTCACCGTGCAATCCGAACTTTTCTCCTAAAGCTTTCATTTTGTCACAAGGAAGAGCTCGTTTCACGCTGGCTTGTGTGAAATAGTAACGGGCTTCTTTGGGGAGCATGGAGAGTACGCCACTCACGTCTTTGTCGTTCACCATTCCAATGACAATATGTAGGGTCTGATAGGATTGGTTTTTAAGCTGTTCTGTGATGTATTGCATGCCGCCCACGTTGTGTCCGGTGTCGCAGATGATGGTGGGATGTTCTCCCAGTTTTTGCCAGCGTCCCATCAGGCCGGTCAGTTCGCAGACATGCAGGAAACCCTCCCGTACATTTTCTTCCGTGAGGCGATAGCCTGCATCGGGAAGACGGCGGATGGCAGAGAGCAGGGTGTTGGTGTTCTTCAACTGGCACAGTCCGCCCAGTTCACCCTCCAGGTTGGCATAGTCTGCCGTCTGATAGACGTAGTGCATGGCTTCGTTCCGTGTGGCGCTGAGAAGCAGGTGTTCGTCTTCGGCAAATACGATGGGGGCACCTACGGCTTCTGCCTTGGCTTGAAAGACCGGTCGGGTTTCCGGAGTGGTTTCTCCGATGATTACCGGAACGCCTTTTTTGATGATACCGGCTTTTTCGGAAGCAATCTTTGCCAGCGTATTGCCCAGAAACTGTACGTGGTCGAAGCTGATGTTGGTGATGACGCACAAATCGGGCTGGATGATGTTGGTACAGTCCAGTCTTCCTCCAAGACCCACCTCAATGACGGCTACGTCTACTTCCTGTTGTGCGAAATAAGTAAAAGCCATGGCAGTGGTCAGCTCAAAGAAAGAAGGGTGCAGCGGTTCGAAGAAGGCACGGTGTTTTTCTACGAAGTCGATGACGAACTCCTGGCTCACCGGTGTGCCGTTCACACGGATTCGTTCGCGGAAATCGACGAGGTGCGGAGAGGTGTAGAGGCCTGTCTTATAGCCTGCAGACTGTAGGATGGCTGCCAGCGTATGCGAGCAAGAACCCTTTCCGTTGGTTCCGGCCACGTGGATGGTGCGGAAACGGCGGTGAGGGTGGTTGAAATAATTGTCCAAGGCGTACGTGTTGTCCAGTCCCTCTTTGTAGGCATCCTTGCCAACTTGCTGAAACAGAGGGGCACTGTTATATAGATAAGTGAGTGTTTCCTGATAATTCATGATTCTTGTTTTTTAAGCCGCTGCAAATATCATCATTTTTATCAGGATAACCTATCTTTTTAGCTTTCATTTACCACCAGTATGGTCCTTGAGGGGCTCTGATTCCTTCCACACCGATGCTGATGGAACTGCTTTCGTTGAATTTGAAGTTGATCATTCCGCCAATCCGGTCTGGCGCAAAATTGGGCAGAGGGTAGTAGTAGGGCGAACGTTTCGGCATGAGTGACTTGTTGCCATACGCATACAGGCTGATTCGTTCGTTCACCTTAAAGGCTGCGATACCGGCAATGCCCACGTTCCGGTAGTTGATACCTCCCCAGTTGAAATTGCTGGCATACAGTCCGCCAGCCACGCTGAGGCGTTTGTTCAGGGGAACGGCATACAGGAAGGCTGCATCCTGTCCGAATCCTACGCCGGAAGGCGCATATTTGCTGGGGCTGAACGTGACGTTCATGCCGATGGAGGCATTGAATCCTTTATGCAGCTCCCATGTGGTATAGCTGAAGGGAGTGATGCCATACATGTCGAAGGGAGAATATAGATAATGTGATTGTACGGGTGCGGGCAGAGGTACACTGAGGGTATCCTGCGGCAACAGATTCTCCGTGTGCAGGGGAGCGGCAGAAACGGAGTCGGCCGGAAGAGACTTTTTGTTTTCGGTCTGTGCAAAGACGAGGACCGGACAAAACAGCATTCCTATCAAGATACAGTGTTTCATTGATTCTTGTTTTTAGGTTGCCTCAAAAGTACAAAAAAAGTGCCTTGCATTTTCTGCGATTATCTCTTTTTAGGTTGGGTTTAAAGATTATTTGGAGAATGAGAGGGGAACCCATAAAAAAAGGCCATTCCCGCGAAGGAATGACCTTGTATTTCTGTCAAAAAGAGATTGTGTTAGTCGAATAGGCTTCTGAACTTCTTGAAGATTTTTTCTTTCAGGCTCATGTTCGGCTTGAAATTCTCGGCTTCCTGCCATTTTTCGAGTGCCTGACGTTCTTCTTTGGTCAGCGTTTCCGGAATGTAGACGCTGACATTGACCAGCAAGTCGCCTGTTCCCGTATTGTATCCGTAGCTGTTGATGTTCGGCAAGCCTTTGCCCCGCAGGCGGAGTACCTTACCAGGCTGTGTACCCGGTTCTATCTTGATTTTGGCCTTTCCGTCGATGGTCGGGATTTCTACCGTACCTCCCAGGGCTGCGGTCGGAACGCTCAGCAGCAGGTTGTAAATCAGGTCACTTTCGTCACGAATCAGTTCCGGATGCTTTTCTTCTTCAATCAAGACCAGCAGGTCGCCCGGCACTCCGTTGTGCTTTCCGGCATTACCTTTTCCGTTGATGGTTACCTGCATGCCTTCAGCCACTCCGGCAGGAATCTTCACGGTGACTACTTCTTCACCGTACACGATGCCTTCGCCGCCGCATTCCTTACATTTGTTCTTGATGATTTTTCCTTCACCTCCACATTGCGGACATACGGTCTGGGTCTGCATCATACCGAAAATACTCTGCTGTGTGCGGGTTACGCTACCTGTTCCATGGCAGGTAGGACAGGTTTCCGTGCCTCCGTCGCCTTCGGCACCCGTACCGTGACAGTGACTGCACTGCACATATTTCTTCAGTTTGAACTTCTTTTCTACTCCTGTAGAAATTTCTTTCAGGTTTAATTTGACTTTTACCCGCAGGTCGGAACCACGGAACTTACGCTGGCGTGGCTGACTGCTTCCGCCAAATCCGCTGCTGAATCCGCCAAAGCCTCCGTGTCCACCAAAAATATCACCGAACATAGAGAAGATATCGTCCATGGACATGCCTTGCCCATTGAATCCGCCGAAACCGCTTCCGCCTCCGGCTGCACCGTCTACCCCTGCAAAACCAAACTGGTCATAACGTGCACGTTTGTCGGCATTGCTCAACACTTCGTAGGCTTCTGCTGCTTCCTTGAATTTCTCCTCTGCCTCCTTGTCGCCCGGGTTGCGGTCCGGGTGATACTGGATGGCTTTCTTTCGATACGCTTTCTTTATTTCGTCTGCCGTGGCCGTTTTGGCAACTCCAAGCACTTCATAATAATCTCTTTTCGCCATGACTCTACCTGTTTATTATTGGGCAACCACCACTTTGGCGTGACGGATGACTTTCTCGTTCAACTTGTATCCTGTTTGTACGCAGTCCAGCACTTTTCCTTTCTGGTCTTCACTGGAAGCCGGCACCAATGCGATGGCTTCGTGGAAATCAGTATCGAAGTCCTGACCGACAGGTTCCATCTTTTCCAAGCCTTCCTGATGCAGGTTTTTCAGGAACTTCTGGTAAATCAGTTCCACCCCGTCGTAGATGGCCTTCACGTCTTCCGCTTTCTGCATGTTCTGCAGTGCGCGTTCCAAATCGTCCAGAATCGGCAGTACGGCGTTGATGGCCTTTTCACCACCGTTCTTGATCAGTTCGGCCTTTTCCTTGATGGTACGTTTCCGGAAATTATCGAATTCTGCAGACAGGCGCAGGTATTTGTCTTTCTGCTCGTCGATTACTTTCTGAGCTTCTTCCAATTCCTTTTCCAGCTTTTCTTCTGCAGTGAGTTCCTTCTTTTCTTCCCCTTCTTTCTGGGTTTCTTGCGTTTCCGCTTCTTGAGATTCAGCGGCAGTCTGCGCGTTTTCGGCAGTGTTCTGCTGTTGGTTCTTCAATTCTTCTTCCACGTTTGGGTTTTGATTTTTGTTACTCATATCTTAATGGTTTTTATTTCAGTTGAATGTTTTTGCTTTTTCTCTAGCAAAATCTGTGCCTCAATCCGATTCTTGTGCGAATTGGCCGCAAAAATAATAAAAAACTGCCACACTGACATGGAAAAAGGTAAGTTTCAGTTTCGGCCTCTCCTTTTTTCATTTCATCATCCCGAAAGGTCGGTTCAACCCTTGATTTGTCTGTTTCACACTTTTATGCATCTTTTAGAGGAAGTGAGGGATTAATTTTGCTACCATCATCAATCAACACTCAAGAAAATGTTTAAGAAAATAGTCCGTTTTTCAATTCGCAAAAAACTGTTTGTCGCCCTGACGACACTGTTTTTAATGATAGGGGGCATCTATTCCATGCTGACATTGCCCATTGATGCCGTGCCCGATATCACCAATAATCAGGTGCAGATTGTTACGGTGTCGCCCACGTTGGCGCCTCAGGAGGTGGAACAGCTGATTACCTTCCCGATAGAGGTGGCCATGAGCAACATCATGAATGTACAGGAAATCCGTTCGGTGTCCCGTTTCGGTTTGTCGCTGGTGACGGTTGTGTTCAAGGAAAGCGTGCCCACGCTGGATGCCCGTCAGCTGGTAAATGAGCAGATACAGACCGTGGCTGGAGAGATTCCTTCTGAATTAGGAGTGCCGGAGATGATGCCTATCACCACCGGACTGGGCGAAATCTATCAGTATGTGCTGAAGGTGGCTCCCGGGTATGAAAAGAAGTACGATGCCATGGAGCTGCGTACCATCCAGGATTGGATTGTGAAACGCCAGCTTTCAGGTATTCCGGGTATCGTGGAAATCAACAGCTTCGGAGGTTACCTGAAGCAGTATGAGGTAGCCGTCGACCCGGATGCCTTGTATTCGTTGAACATCACCATTAGTGATGTGTTCGATGCGCTGAGCCGCAACAACCAGAACACAGGAGGAAGCTATATAGAAAAGGTGAACCGGGCGTATTACATTCGTTCGGAAGGTATGATTTCCGATTTGAAAGACATTGAGCAGATTGTCGTGACTAACCGGGGCGGGATTCCCGTGCATGTGAGCGACATCGGAAAAGTGCGTTACGGTGCTCCCAAGCGTTTCGGAGCCATGACCAAGGATGGAGAAGGTGAGTGCGTGGGAGGTATCGCCATGATGCTGAAAGGAGCCAACGCCAATGTGGTGACCCAGGAACTGGAGAAACGGGTGGCCAAGGTACAGAAGATGCTGCCCGAGGGTATCAGCGTAGAACCCTATCTGAACCGTTCGGAACTGGTGAACCGTAACATTTCGACGGTCATCCGTAACTTGGTGGAAGGAGCCATTATCGTGTTCCTCGTATTGATTGTGTTCCTGGGAAATGTACGTGCCGGACTGATTGTGGCGTCCGTCATTCCCTTGGCCATGCTCTTTGCCTTTATCCTGATGCGGGTATTCGGTGTGTCGGCCAACCTGATGAGTTTGGGAGCCATCGACTTTGGTATTGTGGTAGACGGTTCCATCGTGATATTGGAAGGTATTCTGGCACACATCTATAGCAAGAAATGGATGGGCCGCACACTGAGCAAGCAGGAGATGAATGAGGAAGTGGAAAAAGGTGCCGGCAATGTGGTGCGGAGTGCGACGTTTGCCGTACTCATTATTCTGATTGTCTTCTTCCCGATATTGACCTTGACGGGAATTGAAGGCAAGTACTTCACTCCGATGGCCAAGACCCTGGTGTTCTGTATCATCGGAGCCCTGTTGCTGTCGCTCACTTATGTGCCGATGATGGCTTCGCTTTTCCTGAAACGCACCGTAGCCGTCAAGCCGACCTTGGCCGACCGTTTCTTCGAGAAGTTGAACCGTGTGTATCACCGTGCCTTGAATTTCTGTCTGGCCCATGTGTGGGGTACGTTGGCTTCGGCCTTTACCTTATTAATATTGTCCTTCTTGTTGTTCACCCGGTTGGGAGCCGAGTTTATTCCTACACTCGATGAAGGTGACTTCGCTATGCAGATGACGCTTCCGGCAGGTAGTTCTTTGAGCCGCAGTATCGAGGTGTCGCTTGCGGCCGAGAAGAAACTGAAGGAGGATTTTCCGGAAATCAAGCACGTGGTTGCCAAAATCGGTACGGCTGAAGTACCTACCGACCCGATGGCCGTAGAGGATGCCGACGTGATGATTGTGATGAAGCCGTTCAGTGAATGGACTTCGGCCAGCAGCCGCGCGGAGATGGTGGAGAAGATGAAAAAGTCGCTGGAGTCGGTGAAAGGAGCCGAGTTCAATTTCAGCCAGCCCATCCAGTTGCGTTTCAATGAGTTGATGACAGGAGCCAAAGCCGATATCGCCATCAAACTGTATGGAGAAGATATGGCTGAACTTTATGCCAAGGCCAAAGAGGCGGCCAAGTATGTGGAACAGGTGCCTGGAGCTTCCGATGTGTTGGTAGAGCAGGCCATGGGACTTCCGCAGTTGCTGGTGAAATACGACCGTGCCAAGATTGCCCGCTACGGCATCGACATAGAGGAACTGAATACGATTATCCGTACGGCCTACGCCGGAGAGACTGCCGGAGTGGTCTTTGAAAACGAACGTCGTTTCGACCTCGTACTGCGTCTGGATAAGGATAAGGTGCAAGACCTGAATATCGACAAACTGTTTGTCCGCACGAGCGAAGGCATCCAGATACCGGTCAGCGAAGTGGCTAGCATCGACCTGGAGAACGGGCCGTTGCAGATTAACCGTGATGCCACCAAACGACGGATTGTCATCGGTGTCAATGTGCGTGATGCCGACATCCAGCAGGTAGTGGAACAGATACGTACCTCTTTGGAGAAGAACGTGAAACTGAAACCGGGTTATTACTGGGAATACGGCGGACAGTTTGAAAACCTGCAGAATGCCGTACGCACGTTGAGTATTGTGATTCCGATAGCCCTGATGCTGATACTTTTACTGTTGTTTTTCGCATTTAGAAGTGTAATTTATTCGTTAGTTGTTTTTTCTACCGTACCTTTGTCTCTGATTGGAGGTATCGTAGCCTTGTGGTTGCGTGGACTTCCGTTCAGTATCTCGGCCGGTGTGGGATTTATCGCCCTGTTTGGTGTGGCCGTGCTGAATGGTATCTTGATGATCAATCATTTTAATGATTTGCGAAAAGAAAAAACTTATACTATGTGTACGAATCGAATCATTGCAAAAGGATGTCCTCATCTGTTGAGACCGGTGTTCCTGACCGGACTGGTGGCTTCACTGGGCTTTGTGCCGATGGCTATTGCAAAATCTGCCGGTGCCGAGGTACAGCGCCCGCTGGCGACTGTAGTGATTGGCGGACTGATCGTGTCTACCGTGCTGACCTTGATTGTCATTCCGGTGTTCTACCGGTTGGTAAATGTCATTGCCCATTTGTGGGGACGGAAAAGACACCGTGCTCGGTTGGGCCGGAAAGCCGGAATGACCTGTCTGCTGTTGTTGCTGGCCGCCTCTGCTTCCGCCGTGACTCCGACTTCTCAGAAGGCGATTTCGCTGGATGAGGCTTTGGAAATAGCCTTGCAGAATCACCCACGGCTGAAGATGGCCAATGCGGAAATCGAACGGAGCCGGGCAGCCCGTGGAGAAGTCTGGGACGGGGGCAACACTTCGTTCAGCTACTCCTGGGGGCAGTTGAACGGGGAATACCGGAAAGACAATGAACTGTCGGTAGAACAGTCGCTCGGTTCCTTGCTGACTCCTTTCTATAAGAATGCCTTGGTCAATGCGCAGGTGAGTACTGGGAGTAACTACCGCGACATGGTGAAGAAAGAAATTGTGGCCGAAGTAAAACGGGCTTGGGTGTATTATCAATATGCTCTCCATTTGTATCGTTTGTATGGAGAGCAGGAAGAGCTGGCCCTGAAGCTGAAAGAAAGCGGGGAACTGCGTTTCCAGCAGGGAGATATCGACCAGACGGAGCGGAGCATGATTGCCGCGCTGGCAGCCGATCTCCACACTCGCATCCTGCAGGCACGTGAAGAGATGGAACTGGCTTCCCGCCGTTTTGCTTGGGCTTGCTACTATGTGGACGGGGGCTTCGTGGTAGTGGTGTTCAATCACTGTGGTGGGTTCGTGTTGCTCTTCAGCCTTGGGCTGTTCTTCCACTTTCTGTGCAGGACAGATCTCTTTCGGCAGCTCATCTGAATTATTTTGCCAGCCAGGTGCAGGAAAAGAAATCTGAACTACGTATTGAACGCAGTAAGTTTTTTCCGGAATTCTCAGTGGGCTATGTGCGTCAGAAAATCGCGCCGCTGAGCGGATTGAATTCGTGGATGGTGGGAGTGTCTTTCCCTATTTTGTTCTTTCCGCAGCGCAGCCGCAGCAAGCAGGCCAAGGTGAACTTGCAGATTGCGGAATGGCAAGCTGAGCAGAACCGGGTACAGTTGAACAACCAGGTGGAAGAACTTTACCGCCGTGCCCGTCAGCAGCAGGAAAGCTTGGACTACTATTCCAAGGCAGCCCTGAAAGAGGCGGAAGCGCTTCAGAAAAGTGCCCTGTTGAAGTTCAAGGAAAGTGAGATCAATATTACGGACTTCGTGCAGAGTCTGAACGCTTCGCGCGACATTCGTCGGAATTACATTGAAACGGTATATGCCTACAACGTATCCGTACTGGAAATCGAATTATACACTGAATAAAAAATAAAAAGCATAACAAGATGAAACAGATACTTTTTTTCTCAGCCTTATGGTGTGCACTGGCTTTCACTTCTTGCGGAGGAGGTGCATCTGAGCAAACCACTGATGAAGCAACCGATACTTTGTCGGCACAACAGGATAGCCTTACTGCGGCTGCCGACAGTCTGGCAGTAGACGGCATATCGGGAGCGACCCAGGTGGCCAATGCACCGTCTTTCAACGGTATCCTGATGGTACCTCCGCAGCGGCATGCCACTATTACCTTGAGCATGGGAGGGGCCGTACACAGTGTGTCTTTCCTTCCGGGCAGCTACGTACAGAAGAACCAAGTAATTCTGACATTGGAAAATCCGGACTTCATCGCCTTGCAGCAGACCTGGCTGGATGCAGCCGCACAAGTGGAATTTCTGGAAAAAGAATATCTCCGCCAGAAGAACCTGGCTTCGCACGAGGCCGCTTCACAGAAACAGATGCAGCAGAGCAAGTCGGACTATCTCTCCATGAAGAGCCGGCTGGATGCGGCGGCTGCCCAGTTGCAGATTCTGGGTATGGATACCCGTCATTTGCAGACGCAGGGCATTCATCCTTATTTGGAGATAAAAGCTCCGCTGAGCGGATATGTGACGAACATGAACGTCAATCTGGGAAAATATTTCAATGTGGGTGAACCTGTATGTGATGTGATTGACAAGCAGTCATTGATGTTGCAGCTGACCGCTTACGAGAAAGACCTGGATGATTTGAAGGTGGGCGACCAGATTGAGTTCCGTGTGAATGGCATGGGGGATAAAACGTTTGAAGCCGTATTGGTTTCCATCGACCAGATGGTGGACAGTACCAACCGTTCCATCAAGGTGTATGCCCGTGTGCTGCATTCGCTGAAAGATTTCCGTCCCGGAATGTATGTATCGGCCCGTAAGGCTCCCCAAAAATCCTGATTTTGAGGATGAAGCGAATCGTGAATAATAGATATCTGCTGGTAGTGAATGCCATCGCCATCATGGTGGCATTCCTTACCCATTTTCCGGAACTGATTACCTTGTCGAATCCGTATTCGGCCGACGGGCTTTCGTTTCCGGGTATGCACTGGGCAGATGTGGGCAATGAGGTGCTGTTTACGTATGTTTCCTTGTTGTTGCTTTTCTTCCTGAACGAAGCCGTATTCCATTTCAACAGCGACATGGTTTCCATTGGGTGGAGGAAGATGATTTGCGCGTTTGTGCTTACGTGGATTGCGAGCAATCTGCTTGGAAAGTTTTTCGTCTACTTGCACCAGCATTTCGACATTCCGGCTATCGATGCCATGCTTCACCATTATCTCCATCCTTTACGGGATTTCCTGATTACCTGCATTGTGACGGGAAGTTGTTATTTCTTCCATCAGAACCGGAAAAGCCGCAAGATGCTGCTCGAAAACCAGCAGTTGCGCACGGAAAACATCATCAACCAGTACGAAGCCCTGAAGAGTCAGTTGAATCCGCACATGTTGTTCAATTCGCTGAACACCTTGTATCTGCTCATTCGCGAATCGCCCGACAAGGCCCGTCATTACCTGGAGGAACTGTCGAAGGTGATGCGTTACACCTTGCAGGACAATGAGTCGCATTCCGTCACCCTGCGGGAGGAAATGGGATTTGTGCAATCGTATATCTTTCTGCTGCAGGTGCGTTACGAAGAAAACCTGCAGTTTGACATCCAGATTTCGCCGGAACTGCTTTCCCGCAAACTGCCTCCCATGGCCCTCCAGCTGCTGATAGAGAATGCCGTGAAGCATAACGAAATCAGTAACCGCCGTCCGCTGACGGTGCTGGTGAAGGCGGAAGGCGATACGGTGGAGGTGAGCAACCCATTGCAACCCAAGCGGGGCGGGACGGCCGGAATGGGAATCGGACTGGCCAACCTGGCCAAACGTTACCAGTTGCTGTATAAAAAAGAGGTTTCCGTGCAGGAAGAGAACAACCGTTTTACTGTGATTTTGCCTTTGATGTGAAATGAAAACACTGATTATAGAAGATGAGAAAGCGGCCTTGCGCAACCTGAAGGCCGTGATGCAGGAAGTAGACACCGATTTTGAAATTGTCGGGGAGGTGGACAGCATTTTCGACGGAGTGGAATGGTTTCGTACGCATTCCATGCCGGAGCTGGTGTTTATGGACATCCATTTGGCCGACGGCTCAGCCTTCGACATTTGTGCACAGGTGGACATCACCTGTCCGATTATCTTTACCACGGCCTACGATGAATATGCGTTGCGGGCGTTCAAGGTGAACAGCGTGGCCTATCTGCTCAAGCCCATCAGCCGGACCGACTTGCAGGAGGCCATGCACAAGCTGGAACTGCTGGGCGGACAGCCGAAGGCGGAGAAACAGCCCGACCTGTCGGATATTATCCGTAGCCTGAAAAAGGAGGAAAGCTACAAGACCCATTTTCTGGTGCCGGTGAAGGGCGACAAGTTTCTGCCGGTATCGGTCGATTCCATCCAGTATTTCTATATTTCCAACGGGCTGGTCAAGGCTGTCGATGGGGACGGGAAGGAGTTTGTGTTCTCGCAGTCGCTTGATGAGCTGGCCGAACTGGTCAATCCGCACGATTTCTTCCGGGCCAACCGCCAGTTCATCGTGTCGCGGAAGGCCGTATCCGACATCAGTCTGTGGTTCAACGGACGGTTAGCCATCAACCTGAAAGTGCCGGTGCCCGAGAAAATCATCATTAGCAAGGCCAAGGCTTCGGAACTGAAGGACTGGTTCTAAAACAGAAAGGGAGAAACGCTTCATGGTTTTTCCCTTTATTTTTTCGGTGGAAATCCGTATCTTTGCCGCATAATTCAAAAAAGGTAGAAAAAACAGATGATAACAGTTTCAAATGTAGCCGTTCAATTTGGTAAAAGAGTGTTGTATAACGACGTGAACCTGAAGTTCACGAATGGTAATATCTATGGCATCATCGGAGCCAACGGTGCCGGTAAGTCTACGTTCCTGAAAGTGATTTCGGGCGAACTGGACCCCACCAAGGGAAGTGTCACCCTGGGACCGGGCGAACGTCTTTCGGTGTTGAGCCAGGACCACTTCAAGTTTGATGCCCATACGGTGCTCGATACCGTGCTGATGGGACACACCGTGTTGTGGGACATCATGAAACAGCGCGAGGCCCTGTATGCCAAGGAAGACTTTACCGATGAAGACGGTATCAAGGCAGCCGAACTGGAAGAAAAGTTTGCCGAACTGGAAGGCTGGAATGCCGAGAGCGACGCGGCCATCCTGCTGAGCGGGCTGGGCATCAAGGAAGACAAGCATAACACGCTGATGGGTGATTTGAGTGGTAAGGAAAAGGTGCGCGTGATGCTGGCACAGGCGCTTTTCGGAAATCCGGACAACCTGTTGCTCGACGAGCCGACCAACGACCTGGACATGGATACGGTGACCTGGCTCGAAGAATACCTTTCTAACTTTGAGCATACCGTGCTGGTGGTGAGCCACGACCGTCACTTCCTCGACTCGGTATGTACGCATACGGTCGACATTGACTTCGGCAAGGTGAACCTCTTTGCCGGTAACTATAGCTTCTGGTACGAATCCAGTCAGTTGGCTCTCCGTCAGCAGCAGAACCAGAAGGCCAAGGCAGAAGAAAAGCGCAAGGAGCTGGAAGAATTTATCCGTCGTTTTTCTGCCAATGTGGCAAAATCCAAGCAGACTACCAGCCGCAAGAAGATGCTGGAGAAACTGACAGTCGACGAAATCAAACCGTCGTCACGTAAGTATCCGGGTATCATCTTTACGATGGACCGCGAACCGGGCAATCAGATTCTGGAGGTATCGGGACTGCGTGCCGAAACGGAAGAGGGTACGGTGCTCTTCAACGACGTGAACTTCACGGTAGAGAAGGGCGACAAGATTGTGTTCCTGAGCCGCGACCCGCGTGCTATGACAGCTCTGTTCGAGATTATCAACGGCAACCGCAAGGCACAGGCCGGACATTATAACTGGGGGGTAACCATTACCACGGCTTACCTGCCATTGGACAACACTGATTATTTCAACTGCGACCTGAACCTGGTGGACTGGCTGAGCCAGTACGGTCAGGGCAATGAGGTGGAAATGAAAGGCTATTTGGGCCGTATGTTGTTCTCCGGCGAAGAAGTGATGAAGAAAGTCAGCGTGCTTTCGGGAGGAGAGAAGATGCGTTGTATGATTGCCCGCATGCAGTTGCGCAATGCCAACTGTCTGATTCTGGATACTCCGACCAACCACTTGGATTTGGAATCCATTCAGGCGTTCAACAACAACCTGAAGACGTACAAGGGAAATGTGCTCTTCT
>ERZ779673.214-NODE-214-length-29094-cov-3.822549_pt1 | contig 29094 bp, 21 predicted proteins | sample MGYA00511956_ERZ779673 | MGnify/ENA primary metagenome ERZ779673 (study PRJEB29588, sample SAMEA2152065) | human gut metagenome | biome: human gut; feature: human-associated habitat; material: faeces | place: Denmark | collected 2008/2010 ... | reverse complement strand
TGTGAAAATAGGAGGCAAATGCCTTTTATGATTAGCATTTACCTCCTACCCGATTATGTTTCTTTCACTTTGTTATGCTATGCCGGGGTGACCATGATAAATGTACGGATGACCCAGTAGGACAGGATACCGGCAAAATAACCGACGGCAGCAATCCAGCTTACGTGCTTCATATACCAGCCGAAGGTGATCTTTTCCAGACCCATCACGACAACGCCTGCGGCACTTCCGATGATCAGCATTGAGCCGCCGACTCCTGCGCAATAGGCAAGCAACTGCCAGAAGATACCATCCACGGCCATGTCGCCGGTCGGGCTGATAGGATACATTCCCATGCAACCTGCCACGAGGGGAACATTGTCGACGATGCTGGAGAGTATGCCAATGATACCTGTCACGGCATAGTGGTTGCCGTCAAAGGCTACATTGAGAGCCTGACCGAGTGAGGACAGTACGCCCACCTGCTCCAGGCAGGCTACGGCCATGAGGATACCGAGGAAGAAGAGGATGGTCGACATGTCGATGTTGTGGAGCAGGGCTACTACGCGCTTGCCCGTGCCTTCTGCGTCATGTCCACGATGAAGGTGGCGGTAGAACACCTCGGTGGTGATCCACAGTATGCTCAGCACAAGCAGAATGCCTACGAAAGGAGGCAGGCCGGTAAGTGCCTTGAATACGGGAACTAACATCAGGCCGCCTACGCCGAGCACGAAGATGGCATTGCGCTGATGGCGGGAGAAGTCGAGTACCTCATAGTCGGCCTTCATCTTGATATTGTCGTCCTGGCTCAACTCGCCTTTCAGAGAGAATTGCAGGATGGCGGCAGGAATGGCCATGGAGATAAGCGAGGGGATCGTGATCTCGCTCAGCACTCCGGCAGCAGTGATGCAGCCTTTGTTCCAGAGCATGATGGTCGTCACGTCGCCGATGGGCGAGAAGGATCCTCCGGAGTTGGCGGCGATGATCACGAGTGAGGCATAGATGATGCGGTCCTTATGGTCGTGTACCAGTTTGCGCAGGATCATGATCATCACAATGGAGGTGGTCAGGTTGTCGAGGATGGCTGAGAGGATAAAGGTGATGAAGGCGATGCGCCATAGTAGGGCACGCTTACTCTTGGTCTTCATCACGTTGCGCACCCAATTGAAACCGCCGTTTTGGTCGACGATTTCCACAATCGTCATGACACCCATAAGGAAGAAGAGTGTCGTCGACGTTGAGCCGAGGTGCTTCTCTATGGCACTGCTCACCTCATTGGTCAGTGCCATGCCGCTGAGGCCGGGGATGTAACTGGCTGGATCGATCATGAACAGTGTCCAGCAGATCACAAACATGAACAAGGCAATGGCCGCCTTGTTGATCTTCGTCACGCTTTCGAGGGCGATGAAAAGGTAGCCCACGCAAAACATGATGATAATTGCAATAGTTAATGTTGACATTGCTTTCTATGCTTTAATTGAAATCTCATATTTTGAGCCGTTTAGGCGGCAGTGGAAAAATCAAAGGCAAATTTACAATAAAATCTTAAGATAGTCGTGTAAAAAACAAAATATCATAGTATATGTGTAGAAATGTCAACGCATTGTAATAGACAGAATAGAATCTGTGGTTTCGAGGGAGGAATGAATATGGGATCGAAATATACCATGGACGACAGGAGTAACAGACAGATCCTTAAGATCTGTTTTCACTTGGATGTTTGGATTCAATATCCTAGAAGGTACAATAGCTGCTATACCTTATTATATATTATAGAGATGCCTTGTGGCCTGGCATATCCTGGCCTTGTGGAGTGGCCTTGCCGTGATTTTACAATCGACCGTCTTATTCTTTAAGTTGTCTATAAAGATATAGAGGTTAGGGGTATGACGGATCAAAGCGACAGCTGTAGGACGAAAAGTCAGAAGACGACAGTGGAATAAATGGCGGAGTCTGCCACAATGGCAGAAATATTGTCCGTGAAAATGCTTTTGGCACGCCCTTTGTTATAGATAGTGCGGACGACGATGCCCACCGACGGGTATCGACATCCAAGAACAACAGATAACAAATAAAATAAAAGATATACAACTATGGGAAAGATTATTGGAATCGACTTAGGAACCACAAACAGCTGTGTTGCCGTATTCGAGGGCAACGAGCCGGTAGTTATCGCTAACAGCGAAGGCAAGCGTACCACTCCTTCAGTGGTGGGCTTCGTAAAGGACGGTGAGCGTAAGATCGGTGATCCTGCCAAGCGTCAGGCCATTACCAACCCGAAGAACACCGTATACTCCATCAAGCGTTTCATGGGTGAGACCTATGAGCAGAGCCGCAAGGAGGCAGAACGTGTACCTTACGCCGTGATCAACGATAACGGTTATCCCAAGGTACAGATTGAGGGTGCAGCACATCCTTATACTCCGCAGGAGATCTCTGCAATGATTCTGCAGAAGATGAAGAAGACTGCTGAGGATTACATCGGTCAGGAAGTGACCGACGCCGTGATCACTGTACCTGCCTACTTCTCTGACTCTCAGCGTCAGGCAACCAAGGAGGCTGGTCAGATTGCAGGTCTCAATGTTCGTCGTATCGTCAATGAGCCTACTGCCGCCGCTCTCGCTTATGGCGTGGATAAGGCCAATAAGGATATGAAGATCGCCGTGTTCGACCTTGGTGGTGGTACATTCGATATCTCCATCCTTGAGTTTGGTGGTGGTGTGTTCGAGGTGCTCTCTACCAACGGTGATACTCACCTGGGTGGTGATGACTTCGACCAGGTGATCATCGACTGGTTGGCTGATGGATTCAAGGCCGATGAGGGCATCGATCTGACAAAGGATCCTATGGCTATGCAGCGTCTGAAAGAGGCTGCCGAGAAGGCCAAGATTGAGCTGTCTTCTTCTACCAGCACGGAGATCAACCTCCCCTATATCTCTGCAGAGGGTGGCGTGCCTAAGCACTTGGTGAAGACCCTCACCCGTGCACAGTTCGAGCAGCTGGCTCACAGCCTGATCCAGGCTTGTCTCGTTCCTTGCCAGAATGCCATCCGCGATGCTAAGCTGAGCGTAAGCGACATTGATGAGGTGATCCTCGTAGGTGGTTCTAGCCGTATCCCTGCCGTGCAGACACTGGTGAAGAACTACTTCGGCAAGGAGCCTTCTAAGGGTGTTAACCCTGATGAGGTGGTAGCTGTTGGTGCCGCTATCCAGGGCGCCATCCTGAACAACGAAGGTGGTACCGGCGACATCGTCCTGCTCGACGTTACTCCTCTGACTCTGGGTATCGAGACAATGGGTGGCGTGATGACAAAGCTGATCGATGCCAACACGACCATCCCTTGCAAGAAGAGCGAGGTGTTCTCTACCGCTGCTGATAACCAGACCGCTGTGACGATCCACGTCCTTCAGGGCGAGCGTCCTATGGCTGCTCAGAACAAGAGCATCGGCCAGTTCAACCTGGAGGGTATTGCTCCCGCACGTCGAGGCGTTCCTCAGATCGAGGTGACCTTCGATATTGATGCCAACGGTATTCTGAACGTGAGCGCTAAGGATAAGGCTACGGGCAAGGAGCAGAAGATCCGCATCGAGGCTTCTTCCGGTCTGAGCAAGGAGGAGATCGACCGTATGAAGGCTGAGGCAGAGAGCAATGCCGCTGCCGATAAGGCTGAGCGTGAGAAGACCGACAAGCTCAATCAGGCTGACTCTATGATCTTCACCACCGAGAACTTCCTGAAGGACAACGGTGACAAGATCGCAGCTGATAAGAAGCCGGCCATTGAGCAGGCTCTCCAGCAGCTCAAGGATGCCCACAAGAATCAGGACCTCGCAGCCATCGACAGCGCTACGGCAGCACTCAACACTGCAGTACAGGCTGCCAGCGCACAGATGTACGGTCAGGCTGGTCCTCAGCCGGGTGCAGGTGCACAGGGCTTCAACGGTGGCGCCGGCGCTCAGGGCGGTGCACAGAACAATGCCGGTTCAAAGGATGACAATATCCAGGATGCCGACTTTGAGGAAGTGAAATAATTATCGATAAACAACGATAAACATCCATAAGAAAAGAGGTGTAACTCAATGAGTTGCGCCTCTTTTCTTTTTTTTATTTTTTCTGTAGTTTTGCTTGTTTGTTGTTATTTTATTGTATATTTGTACCATATTTGTACCGACACATTAATGGTAGATAATGTGACACTTATTTTCAGATTAAGGCCGGTTTGATATGATTAAATATTTGATTTATAAACAGATACAATATATGCCAGCTGCAAAATTTCAAATACTGCGTAAATGTTCTGTTTGCGGGAATGAGTTTATAGCAAAAACTATAGAATCTTACTACTGCTCTTCAGCTTGTTCTAAAATCGCTTGGAAAAGACGTAAAGCTGAAGAAAAGAAACAGCAATTACTTGATGAAATCGTTAAGACAATTCCACAAGATAAGGAAATGATAACGATTTCTGAAGCTTTTGCATTGTTTGGTGTAAGCCGAGAAACCATATATAGACTAATCCGTAAAGGGATCTTGTCAAAATTTAATTCCGGAGTACGTAAAACTTATGTAAGCAAAACGGAACTGATGAAACTTTATCCTTTCCGGGAAAATCCTTTAACAAAATCTAGGTCTGTAACCAAACTGTATAATCTCGAACCAGAGAGCTGCTATACCATTGGTGAAATTGCAGAAAAATATCACTTAAATGATTCTACTGTATATTTACATATCCGTAAATACTCTATCCCTACGAGGCAAATAGGTGATAGTGGTGGTATAGTTTATACTTTAAGTTCGAATACTAGGTATACAGTTGGTGTTCACTATGGTCGTAGTAAAGATGGTAAATTGGTAATATATTAACATATTCAAAAACAGACAATGTTCTTAATACTTTAGGTGTTGAATGGTATTAAATGGATAAGGTATGCGTATGATTTTATTTATTTATAATATCTTTTGTATTCTAATTATGTTTGGTTGTATTCATAAAAATGATTCTACGTCTTTACAAAAAGTGAATATAAGCTATTCAAATGACAGTGTAAAAAAAACGATAAGTCAATTGTATTGCAATTGATTAATGGTGATACAATAGCATTACCTGCTAGGAAAGTAGATGTAGTAATGATTAATAATACAGATAGTGTATATACAACAGGTGCATATTATAGAGTAGAAAGATTTAAAGATAAAAACTGGATTGAAATGCCAAGGAAGTATGGTTCCATTGAGGATATTGGATATGTTATTAAACCCAATGGAGGCAAACGAACTTTTACAATTAATTTACAAAATGTAGAATCTACTTACCAGAAAGGAGTATACCGGATCTGCAAGATAGTAAGCAAAGGAAAAAATAAATATTATATATATTGTACTTTTTATATTCAGTAAAGGAGGTATATGTAATAAATATAGAGTCTAAGTGTTATATAAAGATTGCACTTAGACTCTTTTTAATAGTTGGAGCAATTTGATACTATTGTCGTTTCTGTATTGCCTCCACCTCTAGTTTGATATGTCGGTGGCCTTTGTCTATCAATTAGGGAAAATCCATCAAAGTTTGGACCTTTGATAAACGAAAAAGCATCTTAGGATCGTTGCTGGAGTTGTCCTAAGATGCTTATGATGTATTCTTGTTTATTCAGAAATCATTTCTATTTATTTTACCATTCCCGGATCGGGCAGGTGCATGCCATACATGGTGAGATGGTTGTCTTTTGCATATTTCAGTATGCGGATGCGAGACTCCCTTGCTGCTTTCGGATCCATGTCATAGGTGGGACAATATTCGGGATGTTTGAGCTGAAGGGCTGCGCCATGAATGAGATCGGCGATCACAAGGATGCTGTCTTTCTGGAATAGGGTGTGTCCCGGAGTGTGTCCATAGGCAGCGATCGTCTTTACACCACCTTGGAGCGTATCGCCGGCCTCAAAGAGATGCAGGTGCTTCTTGTAGGCTTTAAGCACCTCCTTGGCTAGCTTACTATTGTCGTCGTTCATTGCGAGCCATGCTTCAGCTTCTACACGGTTGACATACAGCTCTGCATTAGGGAAGGTCACGGCACCATCTTTCAGGAGGCCACCGATGTGGTCATAGTGGAGATGGGAGAGATAGATCAGCCCTATGTCTTCAGGGGACAGGCCCTGCTCTTTCAGTTTGGGGAGGAGCTGACTGACGGGAGCTCCCAGTCCCGTATCAAGCAGGATGTTCTTTCCTTCCGTCTGCAACAGGAAACAGTTGATGCTTGCCGGCACACCGTTTTGTAACCCCAGTGCATTCCAAAGCGAGTCGGGGACATCCGGATATAATTTATGCGGTTGCAGCGTAGGTCCCGGCTTGTCCTTGATCCATGTGATAGTGGTGGACTCAGTGACGGGAACGTCTTTTTGGGGCTTTTGTGCGCAGGCTGTCATCATGACCAGTCCTGCAGCAATGGTAAAAATCTTCCTCATATTCATTTCTGTCATTAATGTGATTCTACTTATAGTCATAAGAATTACGGATTAACAAGATGTGTCATGGTTTGCCTTTAAAGCATGTACCCTAAAGGAGAACAAACTACGGTCTGTAATGTCTTATAAGGCAAAGTTAAGAAATTATCATCATATGATAGATGATTTCTGTGTTTTTTTTGATTTTTGAACGAAAATAAAGTCTGAGAATCCTGTCGTGACGCATTGCTGCCACGACAGGATTTTAAAGGATGTTGTCGGGCATCTGATAAGGTTATCTTACGGCCTCAACGGTATAACCGATGTCTTTCAGAAGTTGAAGGACGCCTTTGGGACCGGGCAGATGTCCTGCACCGACAGCGAAGAATGTAGGCTTGGCTGCCATGATAGCCGGCATTTTCCTGACCCAATCGGCATTGCGGTTGTCGATGAACTGTGCCCACTCTTTAGGCGTGGCGTCGCACGTATTACCCAACTTCTCTTCCATTGCAGCCTTGAGTGCGTCGATATCCTGGGCATAGAAAGCCTGGGCCATCTTTTCTGCTATTTTCTCATAGAAATCCATGTTGTCGATCATGCACATAAGCTGCTCCACCTGCCGTTGCATGTCATAGCTTTTATAGAGCAGGGTGGTTTGGAACGCAACGGTCTCAAGACCACCTATGGGCTCATTGTTGTGTTTTGCTTGAGTTTGGAAATACTGGTCGAAGCCGTGCAAAGGATCAAACTCGCCCATGTGCTTCTGCATGAACATGAGCACCTGTAACTGCGCAGAGAGCGCTGCCGGTGACATCTTGCCCATCTGCGCATTTACCTGCGGATTACTCAGTCCGACACCCATCATCTGTGTGAGTACAGCGTCGAGCTTTTTATACTGCTCTGCAGAGAGCACTGTTTTCAGTGTCTGTCCATCGGGCAGCATCATGGCGGCCTGTATGACTTTCAGAGTGTCGGAGTTGAGCATATCGTCGAAACGAACCTCGCCAAATACCTGATCCGTAGCAGTAAGTGCGTCTTTCACTCCCGCAATTTTGTCGACGAAAGTAGCGTTAGCCAAATGAAAGGTACCAATGATATAGGAAGGTGCCTTAAGATCCTTGCCGGAAATTTTGTATAAAAGTTGGGCACTGGCACTGGTCACTGTGAGTACAGCCAAGACGGCGGCTGCGAGTAGTCGTTTAATCATGATATGTGTATTTGGGTTCGTGTATGAATACCATTATAAGCTATCATTTTGTGAAGGGTAATAGCACTCTTGCAAAATTAAATAAAATATATAGAGAATGGTCTCTTCAAGAAAGAAAATAATGCTTCAGACGGCTATTTTAATTAAGCGGTGGTTAATACAAAGTTTGTCCTTATACTTGCGATAAGGATTTTTTAAGAGGTTACTTGCGATATGCCAATAGTTGGAGATGATGTCGTATGAGATAAATAGAGCATAATGGCCTTAACCCTCATCGTCATTAGAGCGTAATCACTTATCTTATAGGCTTGTCTGATGCGTTCCATCCTCTTGCCGTTCTCTTCCGTCATTTTGTTCCGACATGGCTCGATCCTGACCTTTTACAAAGGTAGCGGATGGACCGCCTAGTAATAGGAAGGAATCCTTCGTCTAATGCCTAATCTGAGGTGTAGCTCAAGAGGTCGATTATCTGTTATATATAGTCTTTTTGCCCGTGTCGCTCATAATCGTCGAGCATCGTCTTCTCGTCTTGTATGTTAAGATATTTGTATGATAGATAATTTCTCAACCGAGAGATCGTCTGCCATATTTAAAATGAAAAAGTTTAAATTTGTTTATGTCTTTTTCTTTCTGGTATAATATGCTGTCTTGTTTAAAGACAACGATTTGACATTTTTGTTGATGCTCTTATGGACATTTCAATCTTTATTGTCGTATACAATAATAAAGAGAGCGACAGACGACTGACTTGAGAATTGAGAGGGAGAATGTCAAGTAAGAGGAATAAATAATCTGGTTAAAAAAATACAAGAAGTGAAAAAAGGTTCAAGAATATTTCGTAACTTTGCACCCTATTTGGAATCTTACCATCGGATGATGGAGAGATGACCATCTATAGGAAAAGGGATAAGACAAATGGACGAAGAAACTTATTTTATTGGTCTCGACGTAGGTTCGACGACCGCAAAGATCGTGGTATTAGACAGTCAGGACAACATTATTTTCTCAGACTATCAGCGTCATCATGCACAAGTGGGCAGGCTGGTTGCCCAATATTTTGATGCCATTATTGCCAAGATCGGTAATGTTCCCGTCCGCATCTGCGTGACGGGATCGGTCGGTATGGCTAACGCCGAACAATTGAATGCCACTTTCCTGCAAGAAGTCGTGGCAGCAACGGTGTATGCCAATACGGCTCATCCCGAGGCTAAGGCATTGATTGACATTGGTGGTGAGGATGCCAAAGTCGTATTCTTCAACGGCCGTACGACAGAGTTGCGCATGAATGGCAACTGTGCGGGTGGTACCGGTGCCTTCCTTGACCAGATGGCTGCCCTGATGGGTATCAGCAACGAGCGGCTCAATGAGCTGGCTCAGCAATCAACCCATCTTTATCCTATGGCTGCCCGTTGTGGCGTTTTTGCCAAGACAGACGTGCAGAACCTGATGGCACGTAATATTCCTGAGGCTGATATTGCTGCATCCATCTTCCACAGTATTGCAGTCCAGACTGTGACAACCCTTTCCCATGGATGCGACTATGAGCCTCCTATTCTGCTTTGTGGCGGTCCTCTTACCTTCATGTCCGCATTGCGTCAGGCTTTTGCCCGCTATCTGAAAATGGATGTGGAGAAGGACTTCATAGTCTCTGCTCACTCAAATCTAATTCCGGCTATGGGCTGTGCCCTTCGTGCCAAGAAGGATGAGGCAGCCTTCGTGAGTCTCGATGCTCTCCGTGATCTTGTGAAGAAGGCACCGCTTCGTGTAGTTACACATTCCGATCTGCAGCCGATCTTTGAATCGGAAGAGGAACACCAGGAGTGGCGCGAGCGTAAGTTACAGTATGCCACGCCGACAGATGCCTTGCATGAGGGGCGTGAAGAATTGTTTCTAGGCATCGATTCCGGTTCTACGACGACAAAGATCGTGGCTACGCGCCGTGACGGTACGATAGTCTTCACCCATTACACGCTCAATCAGGGCAATCCTATCCGGGCCGTACGAGAGGGCTTACAGCTCTTCCTTCAGCAGGCAAAGGAGCATAAGTCAGAAGTGGAGATCCTCGGAAGTTGTTCTACAGGTTATGGTGAGGAGCTCATCCGTCAGGCTTTCGATCTGAGCGGAGGTATTATTGAGACGATGGCACATTATCGTGCTGCAGCCCGTCTGATGCCAGATGTGAGCTTTATCCTTGATATCGGTGGCCAGGATATGAAGGCTATCTTTGTCGACAAAGGAGCCGTAGTACGAATGGAGCTTAACGAGTCGTGCTCGTCAGGTTGCGGTACGTTCCTTCAGACTTTTGCTGAGGGATTGGGATACAAGGTGCAGGATTTTGCCCAAGTAGCTTGTACGGCTACCGCACCTTGTGACCTTGGTACGCGTTGTACTGTGTTCATGAACAGTAAGGTGAAGCAGGTGATGCGCGAGGGTGCCACTGTGGCAGACATCTCGGCCGGCCTGTCTTATTCCGTGGTGAAGAACTGTTTATATAAGGTTCTGAAGCTTCATGGTAATGATGATCTGGGTGAGCACATGGTTGTTCAAGGTGGTACGATGCGCAACGATGCAGTGGTGCGTGTTTTCGAACTGCTGACAGGGCATGAGGTAGCCCGCTCCGACAGACCTGAGTTGATGGGTGCCTATGGCTGTGCATTGCAGGCGATGGAAATGGCTGCGAAACCGGTAAGTGACTCTGCACAGCCGTCGTGCCATTCTGTTAGCCTGGAGACTTTGGTCAACCAGGGTGGAAGCTATGAGACGAAGGAGCTGCACTGTAAGGGTTGTGAGAACCAGTGCTATGTGACACGTTATACCTTTACGGGTGGCAATAAATTCTATAGCGGCAACCGTTGTGAGCGTATTTTCAACAATTATGGCAAGAACCATGTGACGGGTGAGGATATCTATCCTTATAAGTATAAGCGCATCTTCGGCGATGCCGGTGAGGCTGCCGGAGAAGAGAGCGAGGCTGGCAACCGCAAGGGTCAGCCTACGGTCGGTATTCCCCGCGTGCTGGGTATGTATGAGGATTATCCGTTCTGGCAGACACTCTTTACGGAGTGTGGCATCAGTGTGAAGCTCAGCTCTTGCTCTACGATGAAACACTATGAGCGGGAGTTGCGGACAGTAATGAGCGATAACATCTGTTTCCCTGCCAAGCTTGTCCACTCGCATGTAGCAGAGTTGGACACGGCCGGTGTAGACCGTATCTTCTTCCCTTATGTGGTGTATGAGCGCAAGGAGAATGATCGTATGGACAACTCGTTCAATTGTCCTATTGTGGCCGGCTACAGCGATGTGATTCGCAGTGCGATGAATCTGAAGACGCGTCTTGACGCGCCGGCCATCACTTTCGCTTCAGAAAAGCTTCTACGCAAGCAGCTCGTTGACTATATGAAGACATGGGGCTTGCCGAAAAAAGTCATAGAACCGGCTATTGACAAGGCCATCGCTTCCAAGAAGCAATTGAACGATGACCTGCGTCACCGCTGTGAGGAGATCTTGGCAGACAGCCGGTCGAACCACCGGTTGACGATCCTGCTGGCCGGTCGTCCTTATCATACCGACCCGCTCATCCAACATCGTCTCTCGGGCATGATTGCCTCGATGGGTGTCAATGTGATCAGTGAGGACATAGTGCGCGACGATCATCAGTTGAAGCGTGGAAAGACCTACCTGGTGGAGCAGTGGGCATATACCAACCGTATCATACAGGCTGCCGAATGGGCTGCTGAAGCAGGCAATGACGTGCAGTTTGTGGAGCTTACTTCTTTTGGTTGTGGCCCTGACGCCTTTGTTCAGGATGAGGTGCGCGACATCATGCGTCGCCATGGCAAGCCTTTCACCTTGTTGAAGATAGACGATGTGTCGAATACGGGATCGCTTCGCCTGCGTGTGCGCTCGCTTGTAGAGTCGCTCAAGATGAGGAATGTCACAGCTCCGCAGCACGCTTTCACGGAGACGAAGGTGTTCCACAACGAAGACCGTCGTCGAAAGATCCTAGCACCTTATTTTACGGAATATCTATCCCCGTTGCTTCCGCCGCTATTGAAGTTGGCCGGCTATGATTTGGAGATCATGCCGATGAGTGACAAGGAGTCGGCCCGTCTGGGACTGACCTTTGCCAACAACGAGGTGTGCTATCCTGCCACGCTTATCGTCGGTGACATGATAAAGGCGCTCCGCTCGGGTAAGTACGATCTTGACAATACGGCCTTGGTGATGACCCAGACAGGCGGACAGTGCCGTGCGACGAACTATACGGCACTTATCAAGCGTGCACTGGTGGCCAATGGCTTTGACCGAGTGCCGCTGATCACTCTTGGAGTGTCGACTGCCGGTACGGACAATGAGCAGGAAGGGTTTGATTATCCATGGTTGAAACTGGCCGGTATTACGACGAATACCGTGCTTTTCAGCGATGCGCTGGCTAAGCTCTACTATCCGGCAGTAGTACGCGAAAATGCGCCTGGTAAGGCTGACAGGCTGAAACAGAAATATCTTATAATGGCACAGCATGCCATTGAGAATAATGACGCTGGGGCTTTGGTCGATCTTATCAGGCAGGCTGCTTGTGAGTTTGAGTCGATCATTGTTCCTAAGTCGTGTCCGCAGGTGGGTGTCGTAGGTGAGATCTTCCTGAAGTTCAATCCTTTCAGTCATCAATTCCTGGGCCAGCAGCTCATCAGTCGTGGCATAGAGGTCGTACCTCCATTGCTTTCTCCCTTCTTCCTCCAAGAATTTGTCAATATGGAGAAGTCTAAAGAGTTGTGTCTGAGCGATTCGAAGATGCCCAACTTTGTGCTCCATACGATCTATCAGCTCATTGCCCGCAGGCAGCACAAGTTCAATAAGGCTGGTGCTCACTTTAGTTATTTCCGTCCGTTTACATCCATCTACGATGATGCCAAGGGTGCGGAAGGCATTGTCAGCTATGCTGCTCAATTTGGTGAAGGATGGTTGTTACCTGCCGATGTGTCAGCCCTCTATCAGAGTGGCGTGCATAATGTGGTGAGTCTCCAGCCTTTCGGCTGCATAGCCAATCATATTATTTCCAAGGGTATCGAGAAACGCCTACACCAGCTTTATCCGGATCTCAATTTGTTGAGTCTTGACTTTGATTCGGGAGTTAGTGAGGTGAATGTCACCAACCGTCTGCTCCTCTTCCTTGATCAGGTGGCAGTGTAGGAAACGAATGTAACAATATCATTCCGGAACGGAAAAGTCTGGTAACGGACTTCTCTGTTTCGGTTTTTTTATGTTATAGGGTTAAAAGAGTAAAAGAAACATGGGCAAATGCCTATTTTTTCGTAACTTTGCCACCGATTATGGTTCGAACCTTTCACCATCGCTTTACGCTCGGCGCCTGTTGTGGCATTTTGCTGAGCGTTGCTTGTGCGCTTTATCTCTTTTGGATTAAGTCCATCATTATAGCATTGGTACTAATTGCTGTCGTGGTGGTCATGATGGAACGTGTACTTCACTCAGAGTATATAGTGGGCGACGGACTACTACGCATTTATCGTGGACGTTTCGGCAAGTCGCAATCGATCAGACTTGAGGACATTGTGCGATGTACGGTTAAGCGCAGTAATTTCGGTCTTTCGCATTTCCTGCTTTTGGAGACGGTCAAGGGCGAATTTGTCTTGGTGGAACCGGAGAACGAGGAAGCATTTATAAAAGCAATTAAGAAATGATCAAGAAACAGATCGGTGGACTACTGTTCGCCATCGCGGTAGCTTTTTCGGTGTGTGCCCATCCGAGTGTGATGAGACCGATGGCCGCAGCTTCTACCGGTACAGACACGACGCGCCTGGAGCGTTTTGTTACAGATACCGACTCGGTGGAGCCGGGTGACACCCTTCTCACAGTCAGTGCCTCAGAGGTAGACCCAATGCCTTGGCCCGACAACGTGAGACGACAGATCGACAGACTGCTTGAGAGTGACATGTTCGAGACGTCACAGATCGGCATGCTCATCTATGATCTTGATGCCGACTCGGCTATCTATGCCCGTGGCGAGCGTCAGTTGCTGCGTCCTGCATCGACAATGAAGGTAATCACGGCCATTACGGCTCTTGACCGTTTGGGAGGTTCATGGCAGTTTAAGACAGAGCTCTGCTATACAGGAAAAGTGGAGAATACTACACTTCAGGGTGATGTCTACTGTGTTGGCGGTTTTGATCCACGTTTCAATTCCGATGACATGCGTGCCTTTGCAGAAGCATTGAAGCGGATGGGTGTGGACACTATCCGTGGTAACATTTATGCTGACAAATCGATGAAGGATAATGATCTTCTTGGTGAGGGATGGTGCTGGGACGATGATAACCCAGTGCTCACTCCGTTGCCCTATGGAAGAAAGGATGATTTCATGCAGCATTTTTATGATGCCTTGCGTGCCGATAATATTTATCTGGCAGGTGCGATAGGAGAGAAGCGCCGTCCTCATGATGCTGTCTGTATAGTCAATCGTTTTCATACGATTGATCAGATTCTGATGCGTATGCTTAAGCAGAGTGATAATCTTTATGCGGAGGCAATGTATTATCAGATAGCCCAGTCTACGGGAGATCATCCTGCCTCGGCGCGCAGTGCACGACGTGTAGAGCGGCAACTTATTCAAAAAATAGGGCTTGATCCGCGTCGTTATGAATTGGCCGATGGCAGTGGTCTGTCACTCTACAATTATGTGACAGCAGAAATGGAGGTGCGCTTCCTGCGCTATGCCTATCACGATCAGAATATCTACATTCATCTTTATCCGGCTATGCCCATCGCCGGAGTCGATGGAACGTTGAGAAACCGTATGCGTGAGACTTTTACACGCGGAAACGTGCATGCAAAAACAGGTACTGTACAGGGCATCAGTTCGCTTTGTGGATATTTGACGGCTTATAATGGACATCATATAGCTTTTGCCATCATCAATCAAGGCATTCAGCATACACGTAATGCGCATCGGTTCCAGGATAAGGTGTGTGCGATACTTTGTGCTCCGCATTAAGTCAGATGAAACTTTAAACTAAACCGATATAGGAATGAAAGAAAGTATTTACGTCATTTATGGATGGGTAGAGACTTTGATCCGCGTTTGCGGAGTAGAAGGATCCGCCGTGCCGGTCGTCCGCCATGCGGTCATGGCTGTAGTGGCTGGTCTGTTGGCATTTATAAGTTATGTGCTTTGTCGTCGGCTGATAGTGCCTGCAGTCATGAAGATCACGACTCATACGAAAGCCAAGTGGGATGATGCTTTGCTGGGACGTCCTGTACTGATCTCGGCATGTGGTATTGTTCCGGCGATTGTCGTATGGGAGACATTGCCGTTGGTGTTTCTGGAAATACCGATGGTGCATGAGTTGCTCGAACGCTTTACGGCTATCTATATCACGATTATGTCGACGCGTTTGGTGATGGCTTTTTTGAATGCTTTCAATGTACTCGACACGCCGGCAGGACAGAATGTACAGCAGTATATCCGTTCTTTCTGCGGATTGTTGAAAATTATAGCAGTCTGCGTGGGCGTAATTATCAGTTTCGCTATTCTAATAGGTAAAAATCCCGTTAGCCTGTTTGCCGGACTAGGTGCTGCCTCAGCAATCCTGATGTTGGTATTTAAAGATACGATTGAGGGACTTGTTGCCGGTATCCGGCTTACCTCTGCCGATATGGTGCATGTGGGAGACTGGATCACGGTGCCTTCTGCGAATGCCAACGGTACGGTGATTGAGATGAATTTGACAACGGTGAAGATTCAGAACTTTGATAAGACGATAACGACGGTATCGCCTACGACTCTCGTCAACGGATCGTTCCAAAACTGGAAAGGAATGCAGGAAAGTGAGGGCGGACGACGAGTGACGCGCAAATTGTATATTGATTTCCGGAGCATTCATTTTGTAGATGGAAACACGGCGGACCAGCCTATATTGGAAGGAAAAACCGTTAATGGTCGTGTCACTAATCTGTTGCTCTACCGACATGCCATGGAGGACTATCTGCGCAATGACCCGCGTATTAATGCTTCCGGAACGGTGATGGTACATCAGTTGGAGGCTACTCAGGCCGGTCTGCCAATTGAATTTTATTTCTTCCTTAAGGATAAGACATCGGCAGTCTATGAGGAAAATATAGCGCAGATCATGGAGTATGCCTATGCACAGGCAACGGAGTTCGGTCTGAAGATCTATCAGCAATATCCCGAGCAGTAAGAATATGCTGATAGGGGAGTATGGGCTCTGTAGTATGATATAAGCTATTATTGACATACATCCCAATAAATTTCTATTCAAATAAAAACAAGGGGCTACATCTATATCTTACGTTGTAGCCCCTTGTGTGAAATGTATATTTCTATCTCATCTATCTGTCGCTTGTTTACCTGTTTAGTTTTCGATGGAGTAGGTTGAAAACAGAAGGACTAACGGATTGCCCAATAGATTGGTGCACGGATGATCCATTATAGAGTGAGACATAATAGACGGATTCTGTGAATCTCTTCCTTTGGCCTATAGTACTGGCTAATAGAGCTGGAAATATTGACGGGCATTATTGTAACAGATGCCCTCTACAGTTTTAGCCAGTAGATCAGGATCGTCGGGCAGGATACCATGCTCTACATCGTTTCCCAATAGTGCACAGAGAAAACGTCGGAAATATTCGTGATAGGAGAAGCTGAGCAGTTGGTGTCCGCTGGTGGCTACCCCCACTGATCTGGATAGCAATCCTAACGATGACAATACATCGAGTTGTTGTGCCATGCTAGAAAGCGAGTAGAGTAAGCCACCGCCCAATCCCATCTGGATTCTGCTAGGTTTACGGCCATCTTCGAAATTCCCGAGTAAGGTGCCGATCATCTCGTTGGTACCGGGATTGATGCCGAAGACGAGAGTTCGTGTCAATCGTTCTTCTTCTCTGAGAAGAGTGAAGAAATGATTCATGGCGTGTGTGGCATGCATCTCACCCGTTGCTCTGAATCGGTATTGTTGTGACCATCCGGCCTGTTGGTTCATCTCGGCTGAGGCTCTCAAGAAAGCATGCCGGAATTGGAAGATCTCATGTGTCGGGAGCTGCATGCGGCGTAGCGCTTTATCAAGGATGGTGTTGATTTGTGATAGGGTATAATGCTCATCGTAAAATTCTTCAATGTTGTGCTCTGCAATACGGCAGCCAGCCTCATGGAAAATATGGTGCTGTTTCCCAAGCGCATCCATCAGGGTAGAGAAAGAATGGATCTCAATTCCTGTTGTTTTTGATAACAGATCAATATAGTTTGCAAATTCGGGCTGTCCGATATTCATAACCTTATCAGGACACCATACGGGCAGTAGCTTGATTTCCGGAGCCGAAAGACGTGCTTGTTGGTAAACGGACAGTGAAGCGACAGGATCCTCTGGTATGCATAGACATTCGACATGGAACCGACGGAGCAAGGCACGGGCGGTAAATGTCGGTTGACAGAGCTGTGCATTGCATTCTTCGTATATCTCTTTGGCTGTAGCAGGCGAGAGGAGTTTCTTGATGCCAAAGACAGAACGCAGTTCCATGTGTGTCCAGTGATAGAGAGGGTGACGGAGGGTCTGCGGAACGGTGGCTGCCCACATCTCAAACTTTTCCCAGTCACTGTATGCTTGGCAGTCGGCACCCTTGGGAGCCATGCCTGCGGTAAGCATAGCACGCCATTTGTCACGATCTTTATCGATCCACAGTTCTGTGATGCTGTGGAAGGAGTGATCGTTAGCGATGAGTGAAGGATCGAAATGATTGTGATAGTCGATAATGGGCAACTGTGCCGCATGACGGTGATAAAGTTCTTGGGCGGTAGGGGTGGAAAGCAAAAAGTTATCGTCGAGAAATGTGTTCATATCTGTGTGATTGGATTATTTATGAGGTGATTGAAAGCAAAAGTACGATAATATTTTTGGATTCACGATAGATTTAACTAATTTTGCATGGACAAAATATCAAAGATAGATGGCACAGGTAAAAATGCTGCGTTGCAAGAAATGCGGTTACGAAACTCATATCTATGAGGGGCGTGGCTTCATGGGTCAGCATATAGTGGAAGTGAGCTGTCCTGATTGTCATACATTGCAGCCTCTTGTAGTAGGAGGAGTAATAGGTGACAGTGCTCCTTCTTTCCGGTCAATAGTAGGCCGTTTGTGTCTACGATGTGGTAGCGATCGTATCCAACTATGGGATGGCCATTCCTGTCCGCAGTGTGGAGGTGAAATGGAGCCCACCGGTGTATCTGATTTTTGGACTTAAATTTTGAGGGCCGTCCGGCTTTTGATCATCGTCGGAGAATGGCTGATATATAATAACGATAACAAGCAAAGCATGAACAAAGTATTGCTGATCTATACAGGAGGTACCATAGGAATGGGTAAGAATCCTGTGACTGGTGCCCTTGATCCACTCGATTTCAATCATCTTTATGCTGCTGTGCCGGAAATGAAGCAGTTGCAGACAGAGGTGGATGTCTATCAGTTTACTCCTCCCATCGATTCCAGCGATATGCAACCCAACAGATGGGCACAGCTTGTGCGTATTATAGCCAAAGGATATGATAAATATGATGGCTTTGTAATTCTGCATGGAACAGACACGATGGCTTATACAGCCTCGGCATTGTCGTTCATGATGGAGAATCTTACAAAACCGGTAATTCTTACCGGTTCACAGTTGCCTATCGGGCAGTTGCGTACGGATGGCAAGGAGAATCTTATTACGAGTCTGGAGCTGGCTTCATTGAAGGATGATGAAGGACATGCCCGTGTTCCGGAAGTATGTATCTATTTTAGCGGACATCTGTTGCGGGGCAATCGTTCAACGAAAATCGATGCGGATGGCTTTAATGCTTTTGACACATTTAACTATCCTCATCTCTGTGATGCCGGTGTAAACTTTTCATTCGCAAATCATCACATTTTAAAACCGGATTTTAATAAGCCCATGATTCCGCATTATGGATTAAATTCCAATGTGGTTATATTTAGTCTCTTTCCTGGAGTACAGGAAGGTATCGTGCGTGAGGTGTTGAAGGTGAAGGAACTGCGGGGTATTGTTATGCGTTCTTTCGGTTCCGGCAATGCTCCCCGCCAGCCGTGGTTGCTGCGGTCACTTAGAGAGGCAGCGGAAAGAGGAGTGGTGATCGTGAATATTAGCCAGTGTGTTGCTGGTAGTGTGGTGATGGGACGTTATGACACGGGATACCAGCTTCAGTCAACAGGTGTCATCTCGGGTTATGATGCGACTGTAGAGGCAACGGTGACAAAAATGATGTGTATGCTTGCACGCTATGCAGATGCGAATACGGTACGTAAATTGATGAACAGCAATCTAGTAGGAGAGATATCTCTAGAATAATTGCCAGTATAGTAGAATAGTCCTTAAACTCAGATCGTATTAGATCGCAAATATTTATTTAGATATTCTTTTATTGGCTTGTCCAATGCCTTTCGCTCTATTGTCGGCATCCCGTTCGTCACTTTTCCGATGTGGTATGCCGCGTCTTCGACAAGGATGGCAGACATACTGCCTGGCGAGTAGTATGTGATTCTTTAAACCTATAATGTGATTAGGGGTGAAAGGTGAGAAAATGTATTTGCGGCATGCAATATTCCTTTAAGGACAGAGTTATAATATAGTAAAATAGATACCTATTATTATAGACATGATGAAGAAAATATTGCTCTATTTGTTGCTGTTGCTTTGTCCATTGGGCACTTGGGCGCAGTCGTCCTTGACCGATAATCAGGTGGCCGCGATGGTGGAGAAAGAGGTAGCAAAGGGTACTTCACAAAGCCAGATCGTTATTAAACTGATGCAGCAGGGTGTTGATATCTCTCAGATACGACGGGTGAGAGAAAAAATGCTCAGTGAGATGAATAATGGCGGGATAGACGGCTTGAATGCGGGAAACGGAACTGGTAATAGACTTCGTACAAATAACGGGAACACAAAGGATAACTCTTCTACGAGTAAGTCGGTGTATGATAAGCGTTCTGCTTCAACGATGAGCAGAATGCAGGCAGAGCCGTCGACGATCATGAGTAAAGGTATAAATCAGAATGATGATGATTATCTTAGAATGCAGGATGAGGTGTCGATGATGATGCCGGTCGATTCTACAGAACTTTTTCAACAGTTGCTTGAACAGCAGAAGGAAGATAAACGGAAAGTATTTGGTCGGGATATTTTCAATAATGAGTATCTTACTTTCGAACCGGCCATGAATATTGCGACACCGCAAAATTATAAGTTGGGACCAGGTGATGCCGTGATAATCGATATTTATGGTGCATCACAGAAGACGGTAGAGACGACCGTCTCTCCTGATGGAGAGATTGTGGTTGAAGGATTTGGACCTATTCAGGTCAGTGGTCTTAGTGTGGCACAGGCCAATGCCCGTATCCGTTCCCGTTTGGGTGCCCGCTATCAGAGCAGCCGTATCAAGATATCGCTCGGACAGACACGGACGATTACTGTTAATGTGATGGGTGAAGTAAAGACACCTGGAACTTATACGCTTTCGGCTTTCGCTTCTGTATTTCATGCTCTTTATATGGCCGGTGGAACAAATGATATTGGAACGCTGCGCAATATTAAAATCTATCGCAATAACCGACTTGTCAGTGTGTGCGATATCTATGACTATATTCTCAACGGAAAGATGACAGGCAACGTACGCTTGGCTGATGGCGATGTGATTATTGTAGGTCCTTATGATTGTCTGGTGAATATCCGTGGAAAAGTGAAGCGTCCGATGTTTTACGAGATGAAGCGTAACGAGAGTTTGGAGACATTGCTCCGTTATGCGGGAGGATTTACCGGTGATGCCTATCGTAAGGCTGTGAGAGTGAACCGTAAGACAGGACATGACTACACTGTATTCAATGTCGGTGAGTTTGATATGAGTAATTTCCGTTTAACCGATGGAGATTCTGTGTCCGTTGATTCCATTCTTTCCCGTTATTCTAATACGGTAGAGGTGAAAGGTGCGGTCTTCCGCCCAGGATTGTATCAGCTCGGTGATGATATTCACTCTGTACGAACTCTTATCCAACATGCAGAGGGAGTGACAGAGGGAGCTTTCACTGTTCATGCAGTCATGCATCGTATGAACCCTGATCGTACGTTGCGGGTGATCAGCGTTGATTTGGAAGGAATAATGAGTGGTAAACTTCCCGATATTCCTCTGCAAGAGAATGATGTACTCTTTGTACCTACGAAACGGGAAGGAATGGTGCAACGAACTATAACTATACGAGGAGAGGTTCAATATCCGGGTATTTATCAATATGCAGATAATGAGACGATAGAAGATTTTATTCTTCAGGCTGGTGGATTGACAGAAAAGGCATCTACAGCCAAGGTGACAGTTGGACGTCGTGTGAACGATCCTTCTGCTCTTGTCCCCGATAGTATCGTTGGTGAGACATATGAGTTAAGTTTGAAAGATGGCTTTGTTGTGGATGGACAGCCCGGTTTCACATTGATGCCTTTTGATGAAGTGTATGTGTATAAGAGTCCAGCTTTCAGCTCGCAGCAAAATGTGACGATAGAAGGTGAAGTTCCGTTCCCTGGTATCTATACACTGTCCAAGCGTAACGCTCGTCTGACGGATCTGTTGAAGATGGCAGGAGGTACTACTGACTTGGCTTATATTCGTGGTGCACGATTAGAACGTAAGACTAATGATGTTGAGCGGGCTCGCATGGAGGCTGCTTATAAGATGGCACAGGATCAGCAGCAACAGGAACTTCTTACAATTGCCGCCTCATTGAACGGGAGCAGTCTGTCAGGGCTTGCCGATAAGGATAAGCAGCAACAACTGGAGAAGTTTGTTGTACCTTCATCTTATTCGGTAGGTATAGAATTGGATAAGGCTTTAGCTGATTCGACAAGTGATGCGAATATTATCCTTCGTGAAGGCGACCGCTTGGTAGTGCCAAAGTATAATGCAACGGTGAAGATTAATGGTGCTGTGATGTATCCCAACACAGTGGCTTTTGAAAGTGGAAAAAGTGCTCGTTATTACATCAATGAGGCTGGTGGCTTTTCACAGAATGCACGAAAGAGTGGAGCTTTCATTATTTATATGAATGGTCGTGTAGCTAAGGTAAGTCACGGAGCAAAGGTAGAGGCTGGATGCGAGATCGTAGTTCCTTCACGTATCCGTCGTCGGTCAACGCCTCAGGAGATCATAGGCATGGGCTCAAGTTTCACAAGTATTGCTGCTATGATAGCGACAATTGCTAACATGATTAAGTAAAATCAGAAGGAGAGAAATATGAAAGCGGCCGGACAGCTATATAAGTCCGGCCGTTTTTATATGTTTATGAAAAAAATCTGATCATTTCTCTTTCAACTATCAATACTTTATCGTATATTTGTTGCAAAGAGGAAGATAAACCATTATAACTAATCTTATTAAAGGAAACTGCTATGACACGAGTAATTTTAGTTCTTGTTCTTGTCGTTCTTGCCGTGGTCTTTCTGATAAAGCGCCATAAGCATACTAGTGACTTCAGTGATGAGGTAGTGATTCGTACGGTCAAATCCATTTTCAGTGAAGCGCGACGGCGCAGAATGAGTAAGGATGAGTTTGTAAAGGCTCTGAAGCGCAAGTTTCATTGTACTTCTAAGGAGGCGGTGTTTTTAGTGGGGAAGGCACGTACGCTGAGGCTCATTGGGATAGAGCATCATGATGTCATGTTGTTATGAGATGCCAGTAGTGCTGAACCTTTTCCTATTCGGAATAATGATGGTGTATGGTGTGGGCAAGGAGATGCCCTGGTATATGGGAACGACAGGTCTTGACAGGTGTTTATTGTGATAATCAGAATCGAATCTTAGTTTATGCAAGGAAGAGGGAATAGCCACGGTAGTAGTTGTTCTTGGGCTATTCTTTTCTCCTTTTACCGAAGAAGTATTGTCCTTTACCTTTGGTCCTCCAACCATATTTGATGGCATGTTGAGGACAGTGATGATAGCAACTGAAACATGCGAGACATTTACCGTCATGTAACCATTGTGGTTCATTACCAGCGCCTCCGAGGATGTTATGAACAGGACAGACATTAGTGCAGACACCGCATCTCACGCAGCGTTGATTGTCTACGCGAAATGGCGTGTCGGTAATGAGCCGTTTGGTAAAAAATCCACCGAGGATACGTGTCTTCAAACGGGGAGCTTTTCCTGTGACGATATGGAAGTTAATCGGTTCACGCTTGACGACTTGGACGATAAATTTGGAGAGTATTTCCTGAGAGGCTTTAATCTTGGCTTGCTCTTTCTGAGGAGTGTCAACATCCATGAAGGGCAAGCCAACGTATGTTTCAGGCATTATCAACGAGCATGAGGCGTGGAGGGGGATATTGACAGCAGCCAGTTGCTTACGTAATAGGTCAAAGGTTTCACCAATATCATCTCCACAGGTGCAGAGGCTGTAGACATAATGTCCTTTTAAAGAGATATCCAGTCGGCTGATAGCTTCGCATACGATCTTGGGTACTCTCCAGCCGTGGACAGGAAAGCAAAGTCCCAGTCGTTCGTTATCTGCCAAATGATATTGTAAGGGACCTTTGGGACAGTCAGGGATATTAATAATGCGTTCACCTGTTGCTGCTGCTAGTTGCCGGACAGCCCAAAGTGTATTACCTGTACATGATAAATAGAGAATCATCGTGTTTATGAGAAATTAGAAAGCCGGACAGGTAGTGGCCTGTCCGGCTTTATTAGATATATGTGTTTCGATTCGTTTACTATGCTCCACAGAAAAATAGTACGACTATCTGTGCCGTGAATATGCGTAGGAACATGCTCAAGGGGTAGACGGTGGAATAACCGATAGCCGGTGCTTCTCTTGTACATACAGAGTTAGCATATGCCAGTGCGGGTGGATCGGTATAGGTACCGGCGATCATTCCCATAATAGTGAAGTAATTGAAATGGAATTTCAGACGGGCAATGACTCCAATTATGAGAATTGGGATCACAGTGATTAAGAAGCCTGTATAGACATATTTTAGTCCATCGCCTTGCACTACAGTCTCCCAGAATCCGGCACCAGCCTTAATACCGACGCTGGCAAGGAAAAGGGTTAGACCAATCTCGCGCAGCATCATGTTGGCTGAGGTCGTGGTATAAGTAACGAGCTTCATGCGATAGCCAAAACGACCGATGAGGATAGCTATGATCAGAGGGCCGCCCGCAACACCTAATTTCAAGGGTACAGGCATACCGGGAATAGCGATAGGTATGCTTCCAAAAAGAATACCTATCATAATGCCGATGAAGATCGTAGCTACATTGGGCACATTTAGGCGCTTGGCAGAGTTTCCCATCAATTCGGCAACACGGTTGACATTGTCTTCCGGACCTACTACCATGATGCGGTCACCAACATGGAAATGGTGGTTACGTGAGGCGAAAAGATCCATATCCTGTCGGGAAATACGGGTCACATTCACACCATAGACACTGGAGAAGTGCATCTTGCCCAATGTCTTTCCGTTCATTTTCGGGTTGGTGACGATAATGCGTCTCGATACCATTGGCTGTTTCTCGTCCTGCATGTGCCAGTCGTGTTCTTCTTGCGGTCCGATAAATGCCTGTATAGCTTCGGCATCTGCCTCTGCGCAAACGATAAGTACATGGTCACCCATTTCAAAGGTCGTTGTCGATTTAGGTGTGATGTATTCTTCGTTACGGCAGATACGTGTGCAGACAATGCCTCGGTTCAGGAACTCGGAGATCTGTCGTAGTGTGCGACCTGTGAGGAATGTGTTGCTTACCCGTAATGTCATTTGGTGAGGTTTGGCATGCGGATTCTCTGCCTCTGCCTCACTTAGCTTCTGCTCTTCCTCTGCCAGATTGGTGCGTGTGATATAGCGTATGGCTATCGAGGCACCGATAATGCCGAGTACACCGAGAGGATATGCACAGGCATAGCCATTGGCGATTTGAGGTGCATGTCCATCTTTGAAGATAGAGGTCAGTGCTTCATTGGCAGCGCCCAGACCCGGTGTATTGGTCACGGCTCCGTACAGTGTACCAACCATCATTGGCAGATTGTTCGGATTTGATGTGTCGAAGAAAAGATAATAGCATCCGAACATTACAAGGATATTCAGGAAGATGGCGGCCGTAGCCAGTCCGGTGAATGCCACTCCGCCTTTACGGAAGCTCTCGAAGAATCCGGGACCTACCTGCAGACCAATACAGAAAACGAACAGGATGAGTCCGAAGTCCTGTATGAAATTCAGGATGTTGAGAGGGGCAGTGAAGCCGATGTGTCCCGCTACAATGCCGGCAAAAAGCACAAAGGTGACGCCGAGCGAAATGCCGCACACCTTGAGCTTACCCAAAAGCACGCCTGTCGCGATGACAATCGCATAGAGCAATGCAATATGGGCTACAGAGTCTTGTGTGGTAAGAAGATTAATCAACCAGTCCATATAGATATTTTAATATTAGCTTATGCAAATGTACAAAATCTCATGTTATCAACCATGCATTTATCTCAATATTTTTCAATACAGTCGTATTTTTGCCTTGTGTATCTACTCGTTTAAACCTCAACTTTTTCTATGATCGGGTATTATTATGTCCGTGTGGGAAAGGTGGGATTAAAATAATTGGAGTAGCTTTTTGTGAAAGAACATCTGTTTTTCATTCCTGATCGCTGACAATACCATATTGTTTAAGCCAGGCATCGATGAGTTTTCGGGCGATCGACAGACGTTGAGGAATGCGGGGAAGATTATCATAATGGAACCACTGTCCTTTAGAGAGTTCTGAACGTTGCAGATGAATGTCTCCTGACACATATTCAGCCATAAATCCTACCATAAGTCCGCAAGGATATGGCCAGGGTTGCGAACCGAAGTAGGTAAGATTCTTGATTTTCAGTCCGGTTTCTTCTTTCACTTCTCGATGTACGGCTTCTTCAAGTGTCTCGCCAGTTTCTACAAAGCCGGCTACCAGACCGAAAAAGTCGGTTTTGAAGTTTTTTGCATGTACTAATAAAACATCATCGCCACGATGAATGAGCACTATAACGGCGGTGGCCAATTGTGGCCATACTTCTTTGCCGCAGACTGTACAGCGTTTAGAAATGATGGTATGCATTTTCATTGGTGCTCCACATACACCACAGTATTTTGTATTGTGGTCCCAATAGAGCAGTTCCTGACATTTCCCGGCTTTCAGATACATATCCACGGGTAATTGATAGAAAGATGATCTGAGGCCAACGAATACATACTCCCATTTTTCATTGGCTGTCTGTACGATATGCGTCGGATCATCAAGTGCATAGGTACGTACAGCGTCACCGTCGGGCATGGGCTCCACCTCCATGATGTGCGTGGATGGCTTTACCACTAACGGATTTTTCTCTGATTGAGGTATGGTTAGACTCCCATCTGGGCGTTTCTTTAGCAGAAGGTCTGTTTTACTGAAAATGAACCAGTATTTCATACTTATGTTCTCCTATATTAAGGTATAATAAAGGTTTCTTATACCTTATTATCTTATTTTCCAAATAAGATCTTACGATCACGTTGTGCGGCAGCTCGTGTCCAGGCTTCTGGCACGAAGCGCCAGTTGTGATTGGGCTTTGGATCGATGGTTCCCATCTTTCGGATGGCCTCTGTAAGATAGTAACGTTGGTCACGGGGTGTACGATAGATGATACGGCTCTCCAGACTATCCTGTGGAATGCCGGCGCCACGGGTAAGCAGTTCGCCGCCACCATTGCCACGATAGCTGTTGATGGCTACTTTGTACCATTTGTCTTTATCGAAGGGTTGCCCGTTACTCATCTTTAATATAGTTACTTTCTGTCCGTCGGGTTTTGTCACATCTACCTCATAGTCAATACCGGCTGCGGAGTCAAAATTGAAGAGTAGGTTTTTGAATCCCAGTCGTTGTCCGTCACCCTTCGTATCGTCAAACAGTAACAGATGGTCGTCTGGGCTCTTCATCGTGTTGACCCACAGGTCGTAGCTCATTTCCAGATGGCGTCGGATCTCTTCGCCTGTCAAACGCATCACATAGAGCTGATTCTCGTATTTGTACAAGTTAAACATGTCACTCATACGTATCTCTCCTTCCGGCAGAAAGCTATGCAGTGAGAGGGGGGCATTAAAGGAAATGTCCGCACCTGTGAGCTGTAACTGTAGGTTGAGGATGAAGTCATTGAAGGCAGAATTTCCGAAGAATGCATCTTCTACACCTACGCGATGCGTGCAGCGTCCGATAGGCATGTCAGCGAATTGTTCGAGCTTCTTGATGTAGGGTTGGAAGTGTTGTATAAAGCTACTGTCGATTTCTTCGTGAGTCACATCGTAGAGTTGCCCTTCCTTGCCTTCGATACACCATTGCCCGTGGCGCTGGGTCAGCCTGATTGTAGCATCAGCCACATGGGTGGCATTGTTGGAAGGATCAAGGAGCAACACCTCACGCCCATCCGGTCCTGCTACCCGGCTGTTGTGTTTTTGGTGGTCATGACCAAAAAAGATCAGGTCGAAGCCCGGTACTTCTTGTGCCACTTTCTGTGAGGCATCTTCACAATAGGCTTCTGTCGTTATGCCTCCTTCTTTGCCGGAATGGAAAAGGCCGATTATTACATCAGGCTTTTCTTGCTGGCGTATTGCTTCTACCCAATGGCGTGCCGTTTCCACCATCTCCTCAAAACGAAGCCCATTCCATAATTTCTCTGGAAGCCAGTTGGGAATGGCAGGAGTGATCATGCCGAGAACGGCGATCTTAACCCCTTGACGTTCTATGATAGTATAGGGCTTGAGGTAGGGATTATCGGTTTGTGTGTTGATAATGTTGGCACCAAGCATGGGACAGTTTACGTCATTGATCCATTGGTCATATACTTTATGTCCAGTCTCTATATCGTGATTGCCGACGGTGGCAGCGTCGTAGGAAAGATAGTTCATTACTTGTGCGGCAATGTTCATCTCCGTGGTGTCTACGTAGTTGGAGAAATAGCTTACTGGCTGTCCTTGCAGAATGTCGCCGTTATCGAGCAAGACAAGGGCTTCACCATATTGTCGGCGCAGCCGGTTCACATAGCTGCTTACGCGTGCCAGCGTGCCACGTTGTGGCTTACGGCTTACGTAGTCGTAAGGAAAGAAACTGCCATGAACGTCGCTGGTCTCTATGATGCGTAGTTCCACAGTTTTGTTTTTTGCGATCATTGTTGTTGGTAGAATACAGCCAGTAACAAGGCAGGCTGTCAGAATGAGAGTCTTCATGCAACAAAAGTACGAAAAAAGATTCTAAAAAAACTTGCAATCCATCGATAAATAACTTATATTTGCACTCAGAGGGTAGCCTGTTTGTAATGATCTACCCTAGAACTTGTCTAACCAAAAACTGAAAGCTATGAACAGGAATGAAAGATTTGTTATCACCATCAACCGCCAGTTCGGAACAGGTGGACATGAGATCGGTCGTGTTTTGGCCGAGACTTTAGGAGTGAAGCTCATCGACCGTCAGGTGCTTCAGAAAGTGGCACGCCAGTTCAATCTGACGGAGGATGAGGCTGAGCGTTTGGAACAACGTCGTCCTTCATGGTGGGAGGACTTTACCAAGCTTTATCGTAATTTTGTCCGTGTGAATGAACCAATGGATGAGGGCGGTCAGGTTACTTCCCGTCAGCTTTTTTATGCTCAAGCTAAGGCGATGGAAGAAATTGCCGGACAGGAGTCGTGTGTTATTATCGGACGTTGTGGTTTTCATATTTTCCGTGAGCATCCAAATGCACTTCGTATTTTCCTCCATTCGGCTAAGCATACACGTGTGACTCGTATTATGGATCGTTATCATGTTGATGCAGAGAAAGCCCGCATGATGATAGAAGATAACGACTATCTGCGTGAGATCTATACGAAGACTTATACAGGTTGTGGATGGTATGATGTCCGCAATTATGATCTGACGCTTGATGTAGGTGGTTACGGTGTTAATGGCACTGTAGAGACTCTTTTGAGTTTTATAGGATGATAGTGTAGCAGAAGCAGATTGATAATTTGAGTCGCTTCCAGGGTCTTTTCCACGGATGGCCTAAGGATTGTCCGTGGAAAAGGCGATGCTTTTGCCTAGAAGAAGGTAAGTATGAAATATTGTTTTATTCTATCCATAGAATAATTTTTAATTACGCGAAGGAGAGAATATTATCACATGCTGATATTCCTAAAATGGAATATAGTTTTTTGAATTATCGAAAATCTCTATGATATAAATAGGCTCACCCGATAAACCTAAGGGGAGTTGTGGGCTCACCCAAGAAATATGGGGGATTGTTTAGCCTGAGCTCGAAAAGACATTGTATCCTTGCAACACTGACCGGACGACAGGCCTGCGATGACGCTGAAACCGTGAACATCCGCACCATTTCAACGTGATCTAAAAATAAGAAATATTCTTGACACGACCAAAAACTCTTCGGC
>ERZ779673.208-NODE-208-length-29887-cov-2.495642_pt1 | contig 29887 bp, 41 predicted proteins | sample MGYA00511956_ERZ779673 | MGnify/ENA primary metagenome ERZ779673 (study PRJEB29588, sample SAMEA2152065) | human gut metagenome | biome: human gut; feature: human-associated habitat; material: faeces | place: Denmark | collected 2008/2010 ... | reverse complement strand
TGATGAATTTATAGAAGATTTTTACTTTATAGAATGGCTTAGATTATCAACAAATAATTATACAGAAAAAGAAGAATTAAATAATACATTAGAGCTATTTGAAGAATTATTAGAAGAAATAGAAATTGCTATATTTAATGATAAAGATAAATTAAATAATATTTGTATTTCTTTACTAACTTACAACAAAAAAAATATAGGAAAAATAATTAATAATATTGAAAATTATAGTAATGAATATATTATAAATTTAATTTTAGATTTTGCAGGCAATAATTTTTATGAAATAGATGCACAATACTTTGTCCTTGAATTAGAGAAATTACTTCAAGGAGGATTGGCAGATGACAAGACAAGAATGTAAAAAGATAGAATTTTATTTATATAACCACAATAGAATAAACATTTTAATTAAAGAAAGAGAAATGCAAATAATAGATTCAATAAATGTTTCAAGTAGAAGTTGGATAAAATCATTAAAAGGAATAGGAAATACAACAGAAGATCAAGTAATAAAACTAATAGAAGATAAATTAATTAAAGAATATAAGGAATGGCAAGTATTTATAAAAAAGATACTTGCTTTTTTATATGAATATAAACCTATGTATTACAAATACCTAAAATTAAAATATTTTTTAGAAAAAGATGATAAAGAAATTATGAAAATTCTTAAAATCAATTTTGAACAATTAAAAAGATTAAAAATAAAGTTATTAACCTTTATAGATAAAAATAAAAATAAAGATAATTTTGAATTGAATATGGAGGAATAAATTATGTTCTGGATAGGATTAATTATAGGATTAATTATAGGATTATTAATAGGAGCAAATTTAAGCTTATTATTATATGCTTGTATAATAGCAGGAAAGGAAAGTGATAGGAGAAGTGGGCATACAGAATGAAATAAATAGAATAGGTTATTTTGCTGTAATTCCTGCAACAGTATTATTTAATAATGAATTGAAACCTAATGAAAAATTGCTTTATGCACTTATAACGGCACTTTCTAATAAAGAAGGATATTGCTATGCAAGTAATAAATATCTAGGAGAAAAGTTAGGAGTAGATCATAAAACAGTTTCAAGATGGATTGCAAATTTAAGAAAGTATAATTATTTAGTAATAGATATAATTAGAAATGAGCAACAAGAGATTATTCAAAGAAAAATATATCCTAACGACATACCCTATCTATCAAAAAATCACTAGGGTAGTGATGAAAAAATAGAAGATAATAATATAAACTATAATAATATAAATACACACACAGTCAGCAAAGAAAAATTTTTAGATAATGTATATTTATATGATTATGAATATAAAGAATTAGTAGGAAATTATGGAGAAGCAAAGGCAAATAAATGTATAGAAGAACTTTCTTTATATAAAAAATCTAAGGGTATAGAATATAAAAGTGATTTTGCAACAATTAAAAGATGGGTAATATTAAGAGTTGAGGAAATAGAGCAAAGAGAAACAAGGCAGAAAAATAATACTAAAAAAGTAAGCACTAATTTTGAACAAAGAAACTATCCAAAAGAATTTTTTGATAGTTTATATGAGAATATTCCATCTAAATCTTCTACTGAAGCTGAAGAAGATGATGAAATGGATTTAGATATTTAACACAACTAAAAGTTGTGATTTTTTTGTTTTAGGAGGTACAAAGTTGGTAACTAAAAAAGTAAAAAAGATAGTTAGAAAAAAATTATATGAATATCCAATATATGATAGATTAATAAATGAACTGGAACTTGAAAAAGAAACAACAGAAGGAAGAGATATTAATTCTTCGATTAAAAGTAAAAATAAAATAAATAGAGGAGTAGAAACACAAGTAATAAAAAATATTAGTATAGATAATAAAATAAAAGAATATAAGCAATGGAAAGAGTTAATTGATAATGTTCTTCAAGAATTTAGAAAATGTGATAAAACAAAACTAAAAGTTATTGAGTACAAATTTTTTGGTAATATTCCTGAAGATATTATTGCAGATGAATTATTTGTTTCAAAAACAACAGTTAGAACATATATAAATGATATTTATTTTGAAATTGGAATATTGGCAAGTTTTAATAATTTAATTAATAAAAATATAATGACTAGTTAATTATTAAAAAATATGATATATTATATGAAAAAAAGTAAATCGAGGTATAGTAATGAACATCAATAGTATTTCAAATGAAGATTTGAAAGTAACTGAACAAAATGTAAAAAACAATATTAAATATGGAAGAGAAGGAATTTTAATAGATTCTGCATTAAAACAATATCCACTTAATAATGATAGAGCAACTGTTGCAATGAAAGTTTGTTTAATTGATTTAACAAATGGAACTAATTTGATGAGAAATTTAGGCAAATATGGTGGCATTTATGATTTAGCAGATAAGATAACTGAAATTGACTTTGATTATAGAGTTGCTAATGGTGACTTAACTTTGGTTAATGAATTATCTAAATGGACAAAAGAAAAATTTGGAAAAAATTTATTTTCTTTTATTAGTAAATATTGTTTATATCATAATGTCCATTGTTATGGAAAAGATGATTTTGTGATATATGATTCAGTATTAGCAAATAGTATAATGAATTATATAACTAAAGAAGAATATAAAAAAATAACAGGAAAAACTTTATATAAAAATAGTATAAAAAAATAATTGACTTTATAATTGAAAAAAATAATATAACAATAGAAAAGCCACATAGAAAAATCGACTGGTTTATATGGAATAATAATCGATAAATTTTAATTAATGAGGTAAAAAAATGGGGATTTTAAACAATTTATTTAAAGCAATAAAAAAGATAAATGAAAATGCAAAAGAACTTGATATTAGTGTGAATAAAGAGTTTAATGAAGATGAATATAATAACTATAATAAGAAAAAAATTGATGAATTTAAAAAAAAATATGATTTATCTACTATAGAAGGGATTAATTCTATTTCTATTCAAGAAGCTAAAAAATATCCTGACGGAGGAAAAAGTGTTGTTTATATGCCTGAACAAATATTAAGTAGACAAGCTACAGAATATAAAAATAATGGACAATACGATTTAGCAATAGCATGTTTAAAAAAGGTTAATGAATTATATCCGTATTCATTTTATTCTTATACACGCGAAGATTATGAAAGATTAGTTAATATAATGGTCTTGGCAGGTAAATATAAAGAAGCAAAAGAAGAGCATAATAGACTAAATAAGCTTTATGGTACAAGACTAGAAGAATTAAAAAAATTGCAGAAATTTGCTGAAGAAACTAAAGCAGAAAGCCAAAAAGATTATCAGAAACGTGTAATTGATCCTTATATAGAAGAAGAAAGTGATAGAGAACAATACTATTGGTTATTAGAAAATATGCCAAGTATTGCACCAAAATCATTTAGTGGATATAGAAGAATGAAAAGAATGAATTCATCAAATTATCAAAAAATTATATTAGAGGTAAAAAAGACTAGTAACGATTTAAATAAAATTAAATTTTGGAATTAAATTAAATGTTTTAGAGAATTAATAAAGAGGTGGAATAAATGGAGAAAATAAAACTAAATGATATTCTTCATTTGAGTAAAGAAGAAATAACTAAAAGTAAAATAGAATTAAATATGTTTGAAGGAAAAAATGGAAATCCATATATAGATAAGTGGTTATCCTTGTCAGATAATGAAAAAAGTAGTGGAATAACTGAATGTTCATATTGGCCAAGATATGGCAAGAGAAAAAATTTTTATGAAGGGCAAAAGGTTTTTAGTTTTGTAAGAAAATCTTATGATGAATGGCTTTTTATTTCGGCAGCTACAATATTAGATGTTCCAGAAAATAGAAGATCAAGTGTCAAGATATTAGAAGAATACCAAGCTCTTTTTGGAAGGTTAATAATGAGATTTCATAAAGGAAATGCAATGGGCAGATATACATTTAATCTTTCATATCTTAAAAACAAAGAAGAGATTATAGAGATATTACCATCCATGTATAATGGTGAACAATTTGAAGGATATGATAATATTAATTTATCATATAAAAAATTAAAGGATATTTTAGAATGTAAACTTATGCCAACATACTATGAAGCATTAAAAAAGGTTACAGGAATATATTGTCTTACAGATACTTCTAATGGAAAATTATATATTGGTTCAGCTACAGGAGAAGAAGGAGTAGCTCAAAGATGGGGAAATTATTTAAATTCAAGACATGGAGGGAATGTTAAGTTAATAGATTTGTATAATAGAAAAGGAGAAGAACATTTTGAAAAATATTTTACTTTTACTTTACTTGAATATTTTGGATTGTCATATGATCCAGAAAAAATTTACAAAAGAGAGCAATACTGGAAAAGATGTTTAGATACAATAGCACATGGATATAATGATAATTGACAGAGATAAATAACATTAATATTTTTGTATTTCAATTGAAAAAGAGTAAAAATTTAATTTATCGGAGTGTTTGATATGGAAAATAAATTTATTAGAGATAAATTTAATGGACTTAATAAAGAAGTATATGATTGGGATTTTATTTCAATTTCTCCATTTTTTAAAGAAGAATTTAGAACGAAAACTGCTGAAAAGGAAATAATAGATGCATATTTACATTCGGCAGAATGTTTATATATTTGTATGCGTAGTGAAAATAATCCAGATCCTAGTATAAAAGTTATGAGAATGAATCAAATGTGTATGCCATTTTTATTTTTGTGTAGACATACAATAGAATTATTAATAAAAGCGGTTTTAAATAAAAAACAAGGTAAAGTTAAAAAAATACATAAACTTAAAGAACTATGGGAAGAACTAACTAAAGAAATAAATGTAAAAGATAATGATTTTAATATTTTAATAGATGTATTAAATATTATAGATGATGATGGTTGTAAATTAAGATATTCAAACGACGGAAAAGGTAATAATTATAATGAGAAACCTTGTTTTGTTAGATCTGATTTAATATTAGAGACAACTAAAAATTTATATAATTTTTTAATAAAGCAAATATAATAAATATTTTGGCTAGTACAAAGGTGTAATACTAGCCATATTTTTTTGTAAAAAAGGTTTGGTATAGTCTTTTTCAATTTTATATAATAAGTAAAATTGAAAAGGAGGAAGTATAATGGAAAAAATTGTAGAAGGATTTTTTGATACATATAGCGATGATTTTTTTGAATATTTTGACAGACATCTTGTATTAAAAGTCATGAAAAAGAAAGAGTATAAGGAAAAAAATAGCCAAATATCTAAATTAAAAGAAAAAAATCCTAATGTAATTGCATTTTTAGAGGATAAAGAGAATGTAGATTTAAGCTATGAAAATCAGAATGCTATTAACGAGATATTAAAGTTACAAAGAGAACTAAATGATATAGAAATAAAGGAATCTTTTAAACTAGGATTTAAAGAAGCACTTATTTATCTTGAATCAATGGATATGTTATATTATAAGAATGAAAATAAGTAATGTAGGAAAAATTAAAGAAATAAAGGAGAAATAATATGGCATATAGTGATTATGGTGCATATATTTGGAAAAATGGGGAAAATATTACAGATGAATGTGCAGATATATCTTGCAAAATAATAGATGGTAAATTTATTTTAAAAAATTGGTATGATAATTTAGTTAATGAAGTAAACAATAAAACAAATGAAAGAGAAAATGTAAAAGCAATTAGTGGACACGCAGTAATTAACTTAGAAAAATTTTGTATTTCATTTTATAAAACTTATAATCCTATATTACATTATCCTAACGGTGAATATAAAGAAATAGACATAAGAAAAAAATTTGATTATAATATGAGAAAAGAGCAACTATATATTAGAGGATATAAATTAGGGTATCAAACAGGATTTTATTTTTATGAAATAGACTATAAGAAAGATAAATATTGTGTAATTATAGGAAATGCAATAGGTAAAGGATGGGATAGTACACCTGCCTCAAAATATGTTTTAAAGCATTTAGTTTTATTTGAAAGAGAAGATGGAAGTATAATATATAGAATTGAAACAAAAAGAGATGTAGATGTGGATATAATTTTTAATAAATTAGATAGGCTAGAAGATATAAAGTCTGAAAAATATTGGATGAATAGATATAGAATGAATTTATTTAAAGATTTGTTTAAGTTAAAGTTTAAAAATGTAATTTGGGATTTTAATCAAATATTAGAACATAAAGAAAGAATAAAATGGTTAAAATAAAAGTTAAACAAAAATGCTAGTAAAAATAGTACACACAAAAAACAGTACAAAAAAAAGACTATGTTGAAACTAGAAAAATAAGTAGTATAATATATATAATAAAACAATTATAAGAGATGCAGAGAGTTAAAAATACTCTTTGCACCTCTTTTTGTTTTGGGTTTTGTATTTACTTATGGTGTATTGTAAAATTTATTACAGAAAGAGGGTAGTTAGAATGATTTTTGGAAAGTATGGTACGATGATTTTAGAAAATATGGAAAAAAATTATCCATATAGAAAAAAAGAGTTAGAACTAAAAGGAGAATTAGATATTAAGATATTACAAAGAGAAAAATATATATTAGAGTTAAAAAAAGAAGTGGAAGAGAAAATGAAGAAAGAACATCAAGCACCTAATACACACGAAATATCTATACTTGCTAAATATCAACAAATGATTGAAGGTTTAGTTGATGAAGTTCTAATGAAAGAAATTTTACAAAAAATATAGAAATTGAGTTAGATTTTATACTAGCTCTTTTTTTATGGAAAGGAGATTATATGCTAAATGTTTGGATTGGAAACTTAGGAAAATACAACGAAGGCGAACTTGTTGGAGAATGGCTTGAATTACCTGTTTCTAAAAAAGAGTTAGATACTTTTTTACGAGAAAAAGTTGGACTCCAGTTGACACAAGAAGAAGTTGAAAAATCACTTGCTGAAAATGGTGTATGTTATGAAGAATATATGATAAATGATTATGAAACTGATTTACCTATTAAAGTTAGTGAATATACTAACCTTACAATGCTTAATTTATTAGCACTTGCCTCAGAAAGAGTAAATAATATGGAAGCTGTTGAGGCTTATATTGACTCACAAGGTACAGATGATATAGAAGAAATCATAAATATTATGTTACAAGAAGATGATATACCTTTTTATTTTTATGAAGAAGATTCTGAATATCTGTCTAATGAAGAAAAGTATGGTATATCAAAAGCTAATTGGAGTGGTCTACAAGATATTTTAGATCAACACAATGTTTCTGATTATTTTGATTATGAAAGGTATGGAGCTGATGATGATGTAATACTTTATGATACTGGATATTTAGATTGTTCCGATGCAGGTAACATTGATTTACATTATTATTCTTTAGAAGAAATTAAAGAAGAATTGAATTATGAAGAAGAAAATAAAAAATTAAAGGTAGTATATAAAGAAGTTGGTAAAGAACCTATTGTAATGGAAATTGATGATACTTTAGAAGCTAAACAAAAATTAGTAGGTGGACTAATTGAAGTTGTACCATATAAAGACGATTTACTTCTTATATGTAATGAAGAAGGTAAAATAACAAATTTAAAGCCAAATTTACAATTTGACTATGACTATATTGCAGGGAACTGTTTTATAGTTGGAGATGACTTTGGAAATTCAGGTTTTAAGTCAATTAAAGATAATCAAATTGAAGATATAAAAAAAGATTTGGAAGATAGAACTATTATTTTAGAAGAAATTGAAGAAACAGATGATATGGAATTTTAAAAAAAGGTTTGGGATTGGAATAGATATCCTTGTATAATTTATGCAAGGAGGAAATTTTATGTTGAAAGAAACAATATTAGAATCAATTTATTTAGATAGAGAACAAAGTAAACTTGCTAAAAGAAGCGAATATGAGAAAGAGGTATATTATACCGTAAAAAAAACAGGTAATGAAGAAAAACTTAGAAATCTCATTAATAAAATATACAACAAGAGACTAAGAACAAAAATTAATAATTTATTAGAATTAACTTTAGAAGATAATTTAAAAATAGAAAGTGCGACTTTGGATAAATATTATAAGCAAGGATTTAAAGATGCAGTAAATTTGTTGATTGAATGTTTAGAAAAAGAATAATATTTTTAGGGAGGTTTAACTTGAATATACGATTATTTATTAAATGTAAAAACTTAGATATGCTACAAGCTTTTTCTGATGAAGTTTATCTATACGAGTATATTGTGAATAATTATTCTGAACTTCCTGAAGAAAATATATTTAGAAATCCTACATTTTTAAAAAAGTTAGAAGAAATAATCTATTTTTCTAAAAATAATATTTCTAATGATGATGTAATTGTATGGAATGAAACTAGTAAAGATTTAATATCTAAAGATATTTCCTTTTATGCAGTTATTTTAGATCCTGAAAATGGATCTTTTACAATTTATAATAATTTAAAAACAGATATTCCATATTTACATATCAATTCAAAAACAGATATATTTAAGGCAGTAAACAAAATAGAAAAATTTAATAAAGAGTTAGAAAATGAAGAAGAAATGGAGATGTGAGATGAAAGATTTAAAAATACAATGGATTGACAAGATTCCTCCTTCAGAAGAGAGAAATCCTGAATTATTTTATTATGACATAAGAAATTCAGATATTGATGATGGTTATACTATTGAAAAAGGAGTATTAGTAAATAATATAGGATCTTTAGTTACTAATAAAAATATCTTAGGAGATAAAGAATATATAACAGATAAAGAATTAGATAATCTACATTATGAGGAAGTACAGGATTTATATGTGAAACATAATTCCATAGAATCTGATATAGAATTTCAATAGGAGGAGTTATTTTGAGTATAGAAGATGCAAGAAAAAAATTTGTGGTAGATAAAACACCTGAATTCACAAAAAAAGTAGAAGAACAAAAAGTAGAAAACACTAATAATATTATAAATATTGAATTAAGTAAATTGGTTGCTTTTAGAAAAAGGCAACCTTTTTCTATGTATGATGAAATTAAAAAACAAGAAGTTTTAGAAAGTATTAAAGAAAATGGGGTTCTAGTGCCTATTATTGTAAGGAAAATAGATAATGAAAAATATGAAATTATTTCAGGGCATAACAGAGTAAAATGTTCAAAAGAACTTAACTTATCCACTATTCCTGCTCAAATTGTGGATTGTAATGACGATAAAGCAACTTTAATTATGATAGATACTAACCTTTGTAATAGAGATAAAATTAATCCTATTGAAAAAGGTTATGCTTATAAAATGAAAATGGAAATATTAAAACATAATCCTAATATAAGCAATATCAACAGTTATATAGATAATTCCCCAATGGGAACTGAAGATGGTAAAACTCAAATTTATAGATATATAAGGCTTACAGAACTTATTAAGTCATTACAAGAAAAAATAATAAATGAAAATTTACCTATGAGAGCAGGAGTTGAACTTTCTTATTTATCTAAAGAAGAACAAGAAATAGTAGATCAAGTAATAGAAGATGAACAAACAAAATTATCACTTGTACAATCTCAGAAGATAAGAGCAAATAAAAATAACATTACTTATACAGAGTTACTAAAACTATTAAAAAATGACAAAAACAAAGTAGAAAAATTTACAGGAAAGTTGAATAGACAAGTATTTAAAGAATACAAAGACAAATTTAATTCAGATAAAGAATTTAGTATTTTGGTTAAAAAATTATTAGATGACTACTTTAAGAGCGACAGCGATATATAGCAAGATTCCCCTTTGTACTGACAAAGGGAGCAAAAAGTAACTTTTTTTGATCAAGTGGTTACACCACATAAGTTTTATTGACACAAGGAAGGAGAAATATTGAGAAAAACAGACAGAATAGAAATAAGGGTAACTCCTGAAGAAAAGATGCTTATTACAACAAAAAGCAAACAAGCTAATAAAAGTATTTCTGAATATATAATCAAAAGTTCTATTGGTAAAGAAATTATAGTTATAAATGAATTACCTGAAATGATAACAGAACTTAGAAGAATAGGAAATAATATTAATCAATTAACAAGATTAGCTAATAGCAGAATAATTACTTGTGTTGATTTAGAAGATACAAAAAAGGAGTTACAAAAGTTATGGCAATCATTAAATTTATTAACAACAAAGTCAGTTTAAAAAAGACTTTAAATTATATATGTAAAGAAGAAAAAACAGATAAAAAGCTAATTTCAGGTAAAGATTGCATACCAGAAATAGCTTATGAAGAAATGATGACAGTTAAGAAAATGTATAACAAACTAACAGGTAGAGAAAAAATACACTTTGTGCAATCCTTTTCTCCTACTGATAAATTGACTTATGAACAAGCTCACAAAATAGGAATAAGGATGGCAGAATACTTTAAAGACTTTCAAGTTGTGGTTGCTACACATATTGATAAAGAACACATACATAATCACATTGTTTTAAATACTGTGAATTATAAAACAGGTTTGAAGTTCCACCAGAGTAAACGAGATCTACAAAAAATAAAAGAATTTTCAAATCAAATTTGTAAAGAATATGGACTTACTATTACAGAAAATAAATCAAAAGTGTCAGATATTAAAATAAATGAATATCAAGTAAGATTAAAAGGCATTAGTTGGAAACAGTTACTTATAAAAGATATAGATTCTGTAATGGAAAAATCTAAAAACAAGTATGAATTCTTTAGAAAGATGAATGAATTAGGCTATAAAGTAAATTGGAGTAAAGAAAAATTTGGCATTATATACACTACTCCAACAGGTTATAAATGTAGTGATAAAAAACTTCATAACGAAAAATACTTACGAGAAAATATGGAGGAATATTTTAAAGAAAAATCTAAGAAATTTATTAAAAGTGTAAGTAAAGAAAAAGTTAGATATAAAAGTATTCACTCTAGTCTTGCAGATATTATTGAGCAATTAAGTAGAAACAAACAAGCTGAAGATACACCTACCTTAACTGGTTTAAATAAAAGTGCTAAAAAGGAATTAGTTATAGAAATGCATTATAGCACAGAAGAATTAGATGAAATGGAATTTTAGGAGGTGGTAATTATTGAAAAACAGAATATGTTAGTTCTTATAGTTGAAAATGGTAAAAATCCTGAATTAAAAAGAATTCCAAATAGACTTAATACTTTAAGAAGAATTGTAGGCAATGAAAATATTGAGGTTATAAAATATAAAGATGTTCTTATAGTTTATGATGAGGATGCCCTTAAAAAATTACTTCCAGTAAATAGAACTATTGATGGATTGAATATAAGAGGAAATTTTGTAATAACAGGTAATGACGAGAAACATCAAGACTTTAAAGATTTAACTGAAGAACAAATAAAAGCATATACTGTTGAATTTCAAATAGAAAATGATTTAGAACAAGGAGATGAATTAGAAAATGAATAAAAGAAAATTTGGTATAATAGCAGTTTTATCAATATTTAATATTCCCCTAAGTATTTATTTAAGTGCTATAATTCACACAAAACTTGCTAAAATAGAATTTTCTAAAATAGTAGTTGATAAGCAATTATTACTACTATTTTTTCTTGTCTATTTACTTTTTGAAATTGTATTTATTATGCTTTTTGGATTTGGAAATAAGAATGTTTTTCAAAGTGAAACGGTAAGTGTTACAGATAAATTAAAAACACCTGAAATAATGGGACAAGGACAACATGGTACAGCTAGATGGCTTTCAAAAAAAGAATTTAAAAAAGCTTTTAAATGTAACACTTTAAATGATACAAATACTACATTTAATTCAGGTGGAATTGTTATAGGTTATGAGAAACATAAAAATAATGAGAATATTTATTATATTGATGATAATATTCATAGTTTAGTAGTTGGAGCTACAAGGAGTGGTAAAACAAGGAGTATTGTATTACAAACAGTTGGAAATCTTGGCTTAGCAGGAGAAAGTATGATTATTTCAGATCCGAAAGCTGAAATATATCATTATACCTCAAAGTTTTTAGAAAACTTGGGATATGAAATTATAACTTTAGATTTTAAGAATCCTACTAAAAGTACAAGATATAATTTTTTACAAACTGTTATAGATGCAGTAAATAAAAATGACTTTAGAAAAGCTGAAGAATATGCTTGGGATATAACTCAAAGTTTAGTTGGAAATGAAGAAACTAAAATGGAAAAAATATGGAGAGATGGCGAAATGTCAGTAATAGCAGGAGCTATTATAAGTGTTGTATTTGATAATAAAGAACATCCTGAATATCAGAATTTAACTAATGTATATTCTTTTATATCAGAGATGTGTAAAACAATAGGACAACAAATGCCTATAAACAAATATATTGAAAGTTTACCACCTGAACATCCTGCAAGTACAATATTTAATATTGCACGAATTGCACCTGAAAAAACAAGAGGATCTTTTTTTACTTCAGCACTAACTACACTTAGATTATTTACAAGTAAAAGTATTTATGGAATGACTAGTAAAAGTGATTTTAGTTTAAAACAGTCAGGAGAAAGGAAAACTGTTACTTATATTATACTTCCTGATGAAAAAACAACTTATTATCCTTTAGCTTCACTTTTTGTTTATCAAAACTATGTTTCACTTGTAGAATCTGCTGATGAACGAGGTGGAGAGCTAAAGATAAGAGTTAATTATATTTTAGATGAGTTTGGAAATTTTACTACCATACCTGCTTTTGGAAATATGCTTACTGTTGCAGGTGGTAGAAAAATTAGATTTAATTTGTTTTTACAATCTTTTTCACAACTTGACAATAAATATGGTTGTGAAATTGCTGAAAATATTAGAGATAACTGTCAGACTTGGATATATTTGAAAACTGCCTCAAATGAAACAGCAAGTATAATCTCAAAAAAATTAGGAACTTATACTACTTCTAGTTATAGTAGATCAAGTAGTTATAGCAAATATCAAAATGGCAGTAATTCTGAATCTGTTAATTTAATTAGTAGAAATTTACTTACAGAAGATGAAATACTTAGAATTGAAAGACCTTATGTTTTAATAATTCAAACAGGTCTATTTCCTATAATAACTAAACTACCTGATATTTCTAAATGGAAATTTAACAAATTGTTTGGTATGGGAAATCAAGAGCACAACAGAAAATTAAGACTAGAAAGAGAAAGTCAAAGACCTATTAAAGAAATTGAAGATATAAAACTATGGGGAATATGGAATGTTTATAGATAAGGAGAATTTATGTATGAGGAAAATAAAAGAAAAAACAAAAAAGTATTTAGGAAGAATAGGAAAAGTAGGACTTGTTATAACAAGTCTTTTTTGTGCAACAAGCACTTGTTTTGGAGCTGTGCAAGACAGCAAAATAGCAACAGGTACACAAAATTTAATTACTGATTTAACAAATTGGCTTTTAATACTTGCTCCTGTACTTACAGTATTATTAATAGGATATTATTTGCTTAGGAAATCATCAAGTGATGAAATGGATGGCAAAAGATGGGATTCAAGAATAAAAATAGCAATTATATGTTGTGTTGGTGTAATAGTTGCTAGTGGACTTATAAATTTAATTGTTGGATATTATAAATAAGGAGGTACATTTTGGAATCAATTTTAACTGGCTTAATTACCAGTATTATTGGTGGTGCTGATAATGTAATAAATTCTGCATTTAATGGACTAATTGATATGTGCTTTAATTCTGAAAATTACATTGCCTCAAATTTTGGTAGTACAGTAGTTGATTTTTCTGAATTAAAAGCACTTATATTAAGTTTAGCGATATCCTTAATAGTGTTAAAGTTTTTAAAAAAAGGTTTTGATATGTATATTTTATGGACAGATGGAGAGGCTGATACGCCTCCACTTACATACATTGTTTATTTTATTAGAGCAATAGTTGTAGCAATTAGTTTTTCAGTTTTATATGATTGGATAGTTCAAATTGCTAAATCATTTGGAGAATCTATATTAACAGCTATGAACTTAGCAAATAACATATCACTTACTACTATTATTGCAAATATAGCAACAGCGGGACTCTTTACAGCAATAGTAGCACTAATTGCTTTAATACTATTGTTTGTTTTATATATACAATTTTTAATGAGAGCATTAGAAATGTTTGTATTAAAATTAGGATTTCCTCTTGCCTGTGTTGGTTTGGTAAATCCTGATGGAGGAGTTTTTAAATCTTATTCAGAAAAACTTATAAAAAGTATTTTAACAGTTTTAGTACAAATTATATTATGCAAAATAGCAATAATACTGATAATGAATGTGAAAATGTTATTTGGAATCGCAGCGATTATGATGGCGATAAAAACCCCTAAGTTCCTACAAGAATTTATGCTTGGTGGTGGAACAGGAGGAATAAGTAGTGTAATTGTTACTACAAGTAAAACTATGGAACTTTCTTCTCAAATTAAGAGAAAGTTAAGTACAGTAAAGAAAGGGTAAACTATGGAAATATTAGATGAGATAATAGATTTATTAAGAGTTGCTATAATTCCACTTGGAGTTGTTTTTAGAGTAATATTTTGCTTTACTAAAATGATTTATGATGAAGATGCACAAGGATCATATAAGAAGAAAATTAAAAATACCATAGTTTTTGGAATTATAGCAGAGCTAATATTTGTAATTTTAGACTTAATTAAAAATTATTATGGAGGTTAAGAATGGAAAATGATGACTACAAGTTATATATTCCTTCTAATGTGAAAACAAGAATGGAATTTTTTAAAGGATATGGACTTAAAGAACTTATACCTACGATAATTGTTTTTGCTTGTTTACTTCCTATTAGTTTAATTATTTATAAATTAAAGGGTAGTTTTTTATTACCTGTATTAATAGAATTTATTGGAGTTGCAGGAACAATTATAGCAACTGCTAAAGATGAAAATAATTTATGTGTTACTAGGCAAATTAAATTTTTAATAGATTTTGCGAACACGCAAAAACAATATAGATATAAATACTTTAATAAATGGAGGTAATATATTGGGAAAATTATTAAATATAATATTTGGTAAAAAAGCAAAAGAAAAAACTTGCAATGAAGAATTTGGAATATTAGATATTAGAAATAATTATATTTATACAAGAGATGGGAATGTAATTGCAGGAATTAAAATATATTCAATAAATACACAATTACTAACAGATAGAGAAAAAAATAACTTAATAAATGAATTATCTGCCGAACTTTCTTCAGAACAAGGAGAAATGAAATATTTTAATATTGCTAGAGCTGTTGATATATCTCCTTTACAGGAATATTTAACAGAAATTATAAATACAACTGACAATACAATCCAAAAGAAGTTACTAAAAACACACTTAAACGAAGTACAAAGATTGTCTTTAAATGGAGAAATCGTTGAAAGACAATCTTTTTTAATGATAAATGCAAAATATGATGACAATTCAGAAAAAGATTTATTAAAAAGGTGCATAGATTTAAGTAATAAATTTGAAAGATGTGGCATAAAAGCTGAAATCCTTGATGAGCCTTCTTTAATTCAATTATGTAATAGCTTTTTAAATATGAACTATGCTCATAAAGAAGATTCTGATATTGAGGATAAAGTTGTAATGCTAAAGGAGGCTTAAATTGAAGAATAAAGAAATTATAAGAATAACAGAAAACTTAACTTTGCTTAATATTCTTGCTCCAATAGGTGGAATTGAATATTACAAAAATTATTTTAGAGTTGGAGATTACTTAGGTAGGATTTATGCAATAACAAAATACCCTCAAAAAGTAAAAGTTGGATGGCTTGAAAACATTGCAAACATACCTAATACAGTTTGCTCTATAAATATATCTCCTACTGAAAAAGATACATTAATGCAGAATATAAGTAAAGGTATTAGGCAAAATGAAATTCAGTATGATAGCATTAAAGACGAAATATTAAGACAAAGAACAGAAAGAGAAATAGAAGATGCAAGAGAATTAATTGAAAAAATTGATCTTAACGGAGAAACTGTTGTATATGTTACTATTGCTATAATGGTTATTGCTGAAGATATGGAAGAACTAAAACAAAGGTCTAAAGCAGTAACAACTAAACTTGCAACTATGCAAATGAAAGGGCGATTATTAACTAATTTGAGTAAAAACTCATTTAAGTTAATGTCGCCTTTTTCTATTACAGATCCTGTTATAAAAGAAATAGCTGATAGAAATATGTTGGAAAGTTCTTGGATTGGTGGACTTCCCTTTTCTAGTTCAGGATTTAATGATGGAAATAAATATTATTTTGCAAGAGATACAAAGGGTGGAATCGTAATACTTGATCCTTGGAAAAGAGGTGGAGATAGAACAAACTCAAATTTTGTAATTATGGGTACGGCAGGTGTTGGAAAATCAACTGTTGCTAAACATTTAATTCTAAATGAATATATGACAAATACAAAAGTGATTTTAATAGATCCTGAAAGAGAATATAAAGAAATGACAGAGAATTTAGGAGAAAAATGGATTGACATTGGTAGTGGTAGAGGTGGAATTATAAATCCTTTACAAATAAAAGAAGTTCCCTTAGACGATGAAAATGAAGAAGAACTAGGATATAAAGACGAAGGCAAAGGAATGGGAGCTATGGCACTTCATTTTCAAACATTAAGAACTTTTTTTAAATTACTATATCCTGAATTAAATTCTATTCAAATTGCTTATTTAGAAGAAGTATTAGAAGAACTATATAGAAAATTTGGTATAACTTGGGATACAGATATAACAGGGATTCCTAACAATAAATTTCCAATAATGATAGACTTATATAATTTACTTGAAGAAAAGGCTAATACAGAAAAAGATAAGGATAAACAAAAGGTATTTGCGACTTTAAAGAGTCTATTTAGAGGAATTAGTATAGGAGCAGAAAAAGGCTTATTTAATGGATATACTTCAGTAAATGATATGGCACAAGTAGTATGCTTTGACACTTTTAACTTGCAAAATGCTTCAGATAGAATAAAAAAAGCTCAATATTTTAATATTTTAACTTATTGTTGGGAAATTATGAGTAAAGATAAAGAAGAAAAAACAATGCTCGTATGTGATGAGGCTTATTTACTTATTGATCCTGAAGTACCACAAACATTAATATTTTTAAGAAATGTTGCTAAGAGGTGTAGAAAGTATGAAGGAAGCTTAGTAATAATTTCTCACTCTATTGTTGACTTCTTAGATAGTTCTGTAAAAATGTATGGACAAGCAATATTAGATATGGCAACATATAAAATCTTAATGGGAACAGACGGACAAAACTTAGAAGAATCAACAGAATTATTTAAACTAAGTGAGGCACAAGCAGAGTTTTTATATAAAAAGAAAAGAGGTTTAGCATTATTTATCATTGGCTCAAACAGAATATTTGTAAGGTTTGATATCTTCCCTATCGAGTTTGAGTATTTTGGTAAAGGTGGTGGTCGTTAATGGCAGTAGATCCACATACACTTAAACTTATTGCACAAGCAGTAATTAGTCAAATAACAGATGAAGAAAAAAGGCAAAGACTAATAATAGGAATTATTATTGCTATTGTTATTATGGTATTTGTAATCTTAATTCCTATTTTTGCAATTACATCTACTATTGATACAATTAAAAGCTTTTTTGGTTTTGGAGAAGATGGAAAAGCAACAGACGATTCTTATTATTCATTAGTTGAAATGCATGATACCTATGCCACTACTCCTCAAATTGGAGAACTTGAATACAATGGTACTTTTCCTATGCCAGTTCAAAATGCAACTGTTACAAGTGAATTTGGATCTAGAGTACATCCTGTTACAGGAAAACAAAGCTTTCATACAGGAATTGATTTAGCAGGAGCTTGGCATTCAAATATTACAGGTGTTGAAAAAGGAAGTATTGTATTTGCAGGTGTAAAACAAGGTTATGGAAATTGTGTTGAAATAAAACATTCAACGGAAAGTGGTACTACATATTATACTTTTTATGCTCATTTAGCAAGGATTGATGTTGTGGAAGGACAAGAAGTTGAACAAGGCACAATCATAGGAATTCAAGGAGGAGATCCTAACAGAGATCCAAATCCTGGATATAGTACAGGATCACATTTACACTTTGAAATACGAATGTCGCAAAATGGAGATTTTGTAAATCCTAGAGAATATTTATATGGAGAAAAGGAGTTTTAGATTGGTAACAGATATATATATAACTGATAAAAAATATAAAATAATATACGCAGATCCTCCTTGGAAATATAAAACTTGGAGAGATGGTATGGGTACAGCAGAAAAACATTACCCTACAATGAATATAGAGGATATAGTAAATATGAAGGATACAATAAAAAAAATTTCAGATCGTGATTGTATTCTTTTTTTGTGGGTTACATTTCCCTGCTTATTAGAAGGTTTAAGAACAATGAAAGAATGGGGATTTAAGTATAAAACTTGTGGCTTTAATTGGATAAAAAGAAATAAGAAAAGCAACACTTTTTTCTTTGGTATGGGACATTGGACTAGAGCTAACTCGGAATTATGTTTAATTGGAACTAAAGGAACTATTAAAAGAAAATCAAGTAAAGTTTCTCAAATAGTATATGAGCCTATTGAAGAACACAGTAAAAAGCCTGATGTAATTAGAGAAAAAATAATAGAGCTTGTTGGAGATTTACCTAGAATTGAACTATTTGCAAGACAGACATCTGAAGGATGGGACTGTTGGGGGAATGAAGTTTGGGATAAAAAATGAAAATGCAGTAGAAATATAGAGAAAAATGTAGAAAAATAAATTGAAATTTGCTATAATTGCAATAATGATAATTATATAAATATTCGCGAAATTTACAAATCCTTATATAGATAGATTAAAAGATAGGAGTAATGATATATGAGTAAGAATGAAATGATGAATGTTTTGGTACTTGGTGCATCAGGTGCTGGAAAAAGTACCCTAATAAAGGCGATTTCAGGTGCAGAAGTTATGACTGGTGTTGGAGAAGGAAATACACAAAAAATAGATGTATATGAATCAGAGACTTGGTCAATTAGATGTATTGATACAAAAGGATTTGAATATAATATTTTTGAACAGTGGAAAACGATTCACCAAGTAAAAAAATATACAAAAACGCAATTAGGAACTATTGAAGAAAATAAAAATAATGAAATTGGGATAGATGCTGTATGGTATTGTATTGAAGGAACAGCACGAAGAACATTTACACATAATATCACATTAATGAATAAAGCTATAAAAGGATGGAAAAATATTCCGGTTTTTGCTGTTATTACAAAATCATATTCCGAAAAGGACATACCGGAAAATATAGACGCTGTACAACAAGCATTTGCTAAGTTAGGTGGAGTAAATTTGAAGAAGATTATACCTGTTGTTGCTGAAGAATATGAAATAAACGATGAGGTCAAAGTTGCACCAATGGGAATAGACGAATTATGTTTGAATACATTAGATTGTATAGATGAGGCTAAAAATATAAATAAAGAAAATAGAGATAGAATGGTTTTAGAACAAAAGAGGTTTACAGCAAATGCAACTACAATAGGGGCAACAGCGACAGCATTTACAATAGGTGCGATACCGTTAAATTTTGCTGATTCACAAATGCTAGTTCCAATAGAAGTAGGACTAACAACAGTAATATTTAAAATCTATGGAGTAAAAATATCAAATGAAATAGTAAAAGCAATTATTGGCTCATCAGCAATTACTTTAGCAGCGAAACAAGTAGTAACATTTGCAAAAAGTTTACCAATAGCAGGAGATATTGTAAATGGTACTGTAGCAGGAGCATTTGTATTGGCATTAGGAGAAGGTGTAATTGCAGTATCAGAGGGAATATATACTGGTAAAATTGATCCTAAACAAACTGATAAAATTGCAGAAGTTATAGGAGAAAATATTAAAGATAATCCAGTAATTAAAGCTACAATGGAATATTTCGAAAAAAATTCAGACAAAATTTCAGGAAAAACTTCAAAAGAAATATTTAATGAAATTAAAAAATCTGTAAATAAAAAGAAGAAATAGAAAGAGGTAGTTATAATGTGGAAAAATAAAGAAGTTAATAATGATAAAATACTTGAAAATAACAATGATAAAGTTGAGAAAGTAAAAAGAGAAAAGAAATGTCCTAAATTTATAAAAAAAATAATTTTATTTATTATTATAATAGCTTTAATTGTGCTTACAATTAGTTTTATTAGAGTACATAATGAAAATAGACTTACAATTACAACCAAAAGTTCATTAGAAAAAATAATAGAAATAAATAAATTGTCAACGATAGAATATACATACAATGCGATTGTAGCAAAATATAAAGATGATGAAGTAAAAGATGATAATGTTGAATACTATGTGGCATATAATGGTAAAGTTACAGCAGGAATTGATTTCAACGAAGTAAACATTGATGTTAATTATAAAGAAAAGAAAATTTATATAACACTTCCAAATGTTGAAATACACGAAATAAATGTAGATATGGGAACATTGGATTATATTTATGAAAAAAATACATCTGAAAAAGACAGTATTTCTCAAGAGGCATATAAATTGTGTAAGAACGATTTAAGAGAAAGAGCTAAAAATGAAACAGAATTATTAGTAAACGCAAATGAAAATGCTAAATCTGCGATAGAAGCTTTGATTAAACCATGGATAGAATCTGTTGATAAAGAATTTCAAATAGAATTCAAATAAAAGGAGTGTTATTAATGAAAAAATTTAAAATTATTATTATAATTGGAATAATTGCAATTTTAGTAATTGGAATATGGTATATGTATGCACCTAAAAAAATAAATAAACAACCTGAAATTTCTCAAGTAAGAGCAATTTGCAATTTAGCAACATTAAAAACATATTACCACAATGTAGCAAAAATAGAAAAAGGAAAGAATTGGATATTTCAAAAAGACAGAGAGCTTTGGATAGAATATACAGGGATTGCTACAATAGGAATTGATATGTCTAGAGTAGAAATGAGAGTAGAAGGAAATAAAGTTATAGTATTTTTACCCAAAGCAAAATTATTAAGTATAGATATTGATGATGAAAAAATAAATGAAGATTCATATTTTTATTCCAAAGATAATCTAGTGTTTAAGAATCAGATTACTGCTGAAGAACAAACGCAAGCTATAAATGAGGCACAAACAAACATGAAAAATAGTGTTGAAGAAAATACGCAATTATTAAAAATGGCACAAGAAAGAGCAAAGGACTTGATTGAACAATATATTATTCAATTAGGTGAATTATCAAAAATTAAATATAATATAGAATGGCAATATGAAGAATAAAATAATTGAAAAATAGGAAGGACTAGCAATAGTCCTCTTTTATTTTATAAGGGAGGGACATAAAATGATTTTAGCAATTACTAGAGATAATGAAAAATTAATTTATGAGGTATGTAAAGAAAATGGATTTGAAAATCCACAAGTCCTAACAGGAGTAGAAAGTTTAAAAAAATTTGCAGTGCAAGAACTTAGAAACTTGAATAATTATAATCAAATTATAATAGATATTGCCTCTACAAAAGAAACAGAAAATGAAATAGTACAAGCAGTTGTAGCAATAAAAAGTATGTATAATATAAAAATAATAATAGTTGCTTTAGGTTTTCAAGAAGGTAACAGTTTACTTGCTAAATTGTTTAATGAAGGAATCTATAATTTTGTAAATGCTAGTACATATTTTGAACAAAAGGAGCAATTTAGAAATTGTTTAAGTAATGAAGGCTGTCAATACAAGGATGCTGTTAGATTTAGGCAAAAACTTGATGAAGGCAAAAAGAATAAAGTCATTATCAAAAAAGAATATAAAAAACTAAAACAATTTGTTAATATTGCAGTTGCAGGAACTGAAAAACATATAGGAGTTACTACACAAGCAATACTAATTACAATGTTTTTAAAAAGCCTTAATATGAATGCTTGTTATATTTGTGCTACTGATAAAGATGAAATTAAAAATATTGAAACATTAGAAGGAGTGGCAAAAAAAGACGGATTTTATACATATAAAGGAATAGACTTGTATAGCAATGATAACAAAATTGATGCTATGCAATATGGATATGACTTTTATATTTATGACTATGGAATTTTAAATGAAAATACTTTAGATAATTTTTTATCAAAAGAAATTAAAATTATAGTTGGAGGCACAAAAGCTTGGGAAACAGATGAAACATTTAGAGTTTTAAGTTTGTTAGAAAAAATACCTGATGTAAATTACATTTTTAACTTTTCTAGTAATGAGGAAAAAGCTAAATTCAAAAGAATTTTAAAACAATATATAAAACATATATATTTTTCTGAATATACAACAGATACCTTTAATAGCAATATAAATACAGATATGTACCACGAAATATTTAAAGAATATATTACTGAAAAATCTAATAAGCTTGAAGTTGTTGAAAAGAAAGGTTTATTTAGTTTTCTGAAAAGAGGTAGATAATGAAGAAAAATTTGTATAAAGATTATTTAAAAAAGAAAAAAATAAAGGAAAAATACGATGAACAAGTAGTTGTTAATGAACAGAATCCAGTTCTAAAAGCACTACTTTTTTTATTTGATATTTTATCAAGAATATTTAATATATTATTCTATTTAGGCATTATAATACTTTGCTCTATTGGAGCTACCTATCTTGCTAATAAATTTGGAATAATAAATATATTTTAGGAGGTTTACAATGAATTGGTTAAAAAAAGTATTAGCAGTATGCAGTTTTTGTACTTTACTTACAACTACAAACTGTTTAGCTGTTACACAAGAAAATACAGATATTACGGATGACAAACTAAATTGTTATAAAACATATTTAGTACAAGAAGATGAAAAAGATACTTTTATTGAAACTTTAGATAAAGATATTGAAGTTTTTGGAGAAAAGTACACATTTGATAGTTATACTTCTGAAGGTGGAAGTACAACAGATACCATTGATATTTCAACAACAAAGAAAATTACAAGTGATACTAATAACTTGAATAGTATTATAAATCAATTAGGAAGAACTATACATTATGAAAAAGATGGTTATATAGGAGAATATCAATTAAATACAGAAAATATACAAATTAAAACAAACTACAATGGCTTTAGAGAAGATTTAATAGAAGAAACTATAAATTATACTGGCTTAGAAAGAAATGACCTAGATTTTATACCTAAACAAACAGAAAAAGATGGATTAACCTTAGACTTATTAAATGTTGAGTGGAAAGTTGAAACAACTAAAATGGTAGGCGAATATGAAGTCGCAGATCTATATACAGCAAAATGTTACTATGCAGGAAAACAAAGAGTAAATTATCCTAATACTTATAGTGTTACAGCAGAATATACAGGAACAGCAACAAAGGAGATATTAATACCATATACATATACAGTAAAATATAACAAAGTTGAAGAAGAAATACCTACTGTTAGTCCTGAAGTTGTTGAAAAGAAAGAAAATAATATAATTCCAATAGCAAGTGGATCAACAGTAATTATTTTAGTTATTTTATTCTTTCTTTCTAAAAATGTAACGGTTTATAATTACAGAGATGGTAAATATATAAAAGTTGGCAAAACTATATTAAATAATAATACAATAAACTTAACAAAATATTCTATGTCAGAAGTAACAAATAAATATAAATTAGAATTCTCAAAAAGACTTACAAATAAATTACAAGGTAAAATGATAACTATTAGCAAAGGTAAAAATAAGATAAAAACTTTAGTAAATACAGATAGTGAAAAATATAGTATAGAAGTTAGATTATAGGAGGCATTATGAAAAAGGAAAATAGATTTTTAATAGCAATAATATTAATTGCAATTATAACTCTTATAGGGGTTATTTTTTTTGCAGTAAAATATCCTGTATATAAAGCAAACAAAGATGCTGAAAGCATACAAATTGGAGATAATTCAGATTTAGATGATACACCTCTTGAAAATATAGAACAAGATATTATTCATTATGATGATGAAATAGGTACTCTTACTATACCTGACATTTTACTTGATAATGCACCTATTAGAGAAAGTGTTGAATTATCTACATTATCAGAAACAATAGGACACTTCCCTTCTACTTCTATTTATGAAGGAAATGTAGGTTTAGCCTCTCATAATTCAGGTAGTCAAGGAGATTTCTTTAAAAATTTAAAGAAAATAAAAATTGGAAGTGAAATTTTTTATCAAACTAATTATGGAACTAAACGATATGTTGTAACAACAAAAGAAATAATTAGTGAGGAAGATTGGTCTTATTTACAAGAAACTGAGGACAATAGAATTACTTTAATTACTTGTGTTACAGGACAAAAAGATAAAAGACTTTGCGTTCAAGCAATAGAATCTTCTGAAGGAATGAGTTATGGGCAATAAATATTAAAAAAGGGTTTTGGATTGCTCCTTGAAATAATTTATAATTATAGTATAAGGAGATGATCTAATTATGAAAAAATATTTAATTATAGCTTTTATTTTAATATATGGAATAGCAATATTATCAACATACATAACTTATCAAAAAACAAATTCAGAAAATGTTATAAAAAATAAGAATCCACAAAATATAATGGAAAATGTGGAAAGCACAAATCAATTACAAACTTTAGATGAACAAACAACATCAGAACTGGTAAATAATAGCATAACTCAATCACAAAGAAAAGTTACTGAAAAGACTCCAGTTGCTGAAAGTAAAACTGAAGTAAAAAACAATAAAAATTCTACTCCAAAAGTTACTACTAATAAACAACCTATTGCTGAAGAAAATCAGGAAAATATAGAAAAAAATAATAACAATACACCAAAAACAAAAGATGAAACCATACAAGTGCAACCTGAAAAAACGGAACAAGAGGTTGTCAAAGAAGAAAAACCTGTAACTATTGGAGAAGAATATAAAACTAATGATACTATGATTAACACTATAAAAAATGTTATCAATAGTAATCAAAGTGAAGATATGAAATTATATGGATATAACATTGTTATAGATAGTTCTATTGTTGAAGATACTTCTCAATTTACATATACTAAACAAAGAGTAATTGATAAAATTAAATATAAATTTGGTACAATTAAAATATATGCAAGAGATTATTATAACAATGGGCAATTTATATGCACACAATGTTATATCATATAGGAAAGGAGGTTTATTATAGATATAGAAAAATTGGCTAATAAAATAATAGAATATGAGGCTAATTATAATTGGTATGATCTTGTTGATGACTATGGAAATATTGAAATAGATAGTGATGCAAGAAAAAATCTACTAGAAGAAACACTTAGAACATTACAAAATAGTCCTGATGATATTATTTCGCACTTAGTAAGTATTAAAGAAGATTTAGAATGTGATGAAAACTTTGAAAATGATAAAGAATATCAAGAAACAAAGGAACTTATTGATGAAATTGAAAAATTAAAAGCTGAACAAATAGATGAAAGTTTAGAAATTTAATAAATAACTGAAAGGCACTTAATTTTAAGTGTCTTTTATTATAGAAAGGATTTGGTAAAATGATAAAAGTAAAAAATAAAAGAATATTAGCAATACTTATGTTAGTATTAACAATTTTTTCAGCATTAAGTCCTAGTGTGTTTGCAACAGAGATAAGTTCTGCAAATATACAAAATAAAGGAGATGTTGAATATCATCTACAATATTGGAACGGAGATCATTGGTCTTATGTTACAACTACTTATACTACCTACACAGAAGGTGGCAAGGAATACCCTGCTTACTGTATTAATAGTGAATATCCGGGTGTAGGAGAACTACCAGATTATACTGTTGATGTAAATGCAACTCTTACAGAAGTTTTAGGAGATGTTAGAGTATGGAGAACTATTATAAATGGATTCCCTTACAAATCAGCTAGTGAGCTTGGAGTAGCTAACGATATGGAAGCTTTTCAAGCTACTAAAATGGCTGTATATAGTATTTTATATGATTATAATCCTAATACTAGATTTAGAGGGGCAGATCAAGGAGCAGATGCTAGAGGAGATGCTATAAAAAGAGCAATAGTAAATATGGTTAATGAAGGAAGGAATGGCACTCAAGTACCTTCAGATCCTAATATAACACTATCTACTTCAGGAAACTTATACGAAGATGGAAATTACTATACTCAAAGAATAGATGTTTCAAGTACAGTAGATATGGCAAGTTATACAGTTACTGCTACTGCAAACTTACCTGAAGGAACTATAATTACTAATTCAAATGGCACTCAAACAAATTCATTTAATGAAAATGAAAGTATGTATGTAAAAATTCCTAAATCGCAAATGGGACAAGATATTTCAAATGCAATAATTAATGTACAGGGAAAAGTTAAAACTTATCCTGTATTTTATGGACAAACAAGAGTAGAAGGTACTCAAAACTATGCACTTGTTTATGATCCATTTGGAGATGGTGTTGGTAGAGCAATATTAAATATAAAAACAAACACAGGAAAAGTAGTAGTAAATAAAACAGATGATGAAACTTCACAACCTATTGCAGGAGTTAAATTCTCATTAAAAAGAGAAGATGGAACAATAGTAGGAACAGCTACAACTAATGAACAAGGAGTTGCTACATTTGACAAATTATATCAAGGAAACTATAAATTAGTTGAGGTAGAAACAAATCCAAAATATATTTTAAATGGTATGGAATTTGATGTACCTGTTGAATATAATAAAACATCTGAAGTTAATGTTGAGAATGAGCATAAAAAAGGCAATATAAAAGTTTACAAAGTAGATAAAGATAACAACAGAGTAGTGCTTGGAAATGTAGAATTTGACTTATTCTCACACGAATTTAATAAAGTAATTGGAACATACCATACAGATGTAAATGGAGAATTAGAAATAAAAGATTTAAGAATTGGCGACTACTCATTAATTGAAAAGGAAACAAACAAATGGTATAATCTTGCTGAAAATACTGAAGTTGAAGTCGAGTGTAACTTAACAAAAGAACTACAAATTGAAAATGAGCTAAAAAAAGGCTCTATAAAAATAATAAAAGTTGACGAAGAAGATAACGAAGTAAAACTTGAAAATGTCAAATTTAAAGTTATGGATAAAGACGGAAATGTTTTAGAAGAATTAATAACAGATGAAAATGGAGAGGCTGAAACATCTAGTTATCCTATAAGAGATTTTTCAGAACTAAAAATACAAGAAGTTGAAACGCTAGATACTTATGTTTTAGATGATGAAGTTCATACTATCAAGCTTGAAGAAAATCAAATAAAAGATGTTGTATTTGAAAATGAAAAAATTAAAGGACAGATTGAAGTAACAAAAGTAAGTAGCGATGATAACGAATTAACAGGAGATAAAAAGGGTACTCCACTTGAAGGAGCAGTATTTGAAGTTTATAATTCAAAAGATGAATTAGTGGATACTTTAACAACTGATAGCAAGGGTAAAGCTATTTCTAAATTACTTGTAAAAGGAAAATACTATTTAAAAGAAGTAGATTCAGGATCACCATATTACTTAATAAGTTCAGATATATTCGAGGCTGAAATAAAAGAACATAAAGAAATTGTTGATGTAAATGTTGAGGATGATAGTGTTGATATTGAGGTCGAAGTTGAGAAAAAAGGATTTGTTGAAACACAATCAAAAGACAGCATTTACTACAATTTTAAAAATATAAAAAACAATTCAAATGTTCCACTAGATAATTTCACTTGGCAAGACACATTACCAACACAAGCATTAAGAGCTGATAGAATCTATACAGGTACTTGGAATGAAGATTTAGAATATTCTATTTGGTACAAAACAAATAAGAATGATTATAAAATGCTAGTAGATGGTCTAAGCACACAAGTAAATAATGAAATTAGTTTTAAAGATGCAGATCTAGAAGAAGATGAATATATTACTGAATATCAATTTAGATTTGGGACTGTAAAAGTAGGCTTTTCAGAAGTGGAAGCTCCTATTCTATATTGTGATATGCTAGACAATTTGGAAAATGGATTTAAATTTACAAATTATACTAAAGTATTTGGAAACTATGAAGATAAATATGTTGAAGATACTGATGAATGGACTACTGTTACTTATTTCAAAGAAATAGAAACAACACAAAAATTACCTAGAACAGGCTGTTAGTATTGACTTTTAAATAGAAAATTATATAATTTAGAAAATAATAATTTTGAATTCATATATTTATATAGAATTATTATTTTGTTTACTAAATTTTGAGGTATGGAATATTTGATATTCTGTACCTCTATTTTTTTTGCTTAAAAATTTATAGAAAGGTTTGGTATTGAAAAGTAATGCTTTGTATAATTGTGCTAGGAGGTGAGAATATGCCAGATTTAGAAAATTTTCAAAAAGTAGAAAGAACTACCTTGACAATGGAAGAAGTAGCTGAATATTTAGGGATTTCTTATTGGCTGGTGGGACAGCTAGTGAGAAAAAATGAGTTACCTCATTTCAGAGTGGGTGGGAGAATCTTATTCAGAAAGAAAGTTATTGATAATTTTATGGAAGAACAAGAAAGGTTAGCTTTTAATAAGCTAGAATCTAAATAATATTATTTTTATATCAGAATTGGGGAATATGATATATTTAAAGGGTAATGTTATTTGATAAGTGAAAAAGAGTAATTTTGTGAAATTTGAGAAAAGAGAAAATAAAATGCTAGAGTTTATTTTTATATAATCTCTAGCATTATTACTTTAGAGTTTTAAAATAGTCATCAGTTAAATCGTTAACTGAGATATTAAAACATTTTGCAAATCCACATAATTCATAATCTACAACAGTTCTAATACCCTTTTCAATATTATAAATAGCTTGTTTATGAATATCTATTCCTAATAACATTAATTTATCGGATAATTTTTGGTAAGATAAGTTATTTAATTCTCTATAATATTTTATTTTAGTGCCAACTATATTTAGTTTGCCTTCTTTTGATCTAGCGTTATTCATACGCCTTCTCCTTCTACCCATTGATTTTACAATAAAAATTTGCTACAATTATAAATGCCTGTGTTTATGAAAAAGTATTTACTAATATTTATAAAAAATACAAAAAAGGAGATAGCATAGAAATGGAAGATATACTTACTAAATACACAGCAGATGAGATAGAAGAAGCAAAAGGAAAAATTAAAAGAATAGAAGTACGAAAAAAAGAATATAGATTGATAAAAGAAAAATTAGAAGAGCATTTTAATTTTGAAATTACAGATTATATAATTGATGATATTTTAGATTATGAAACTTATCGACATACTTGTCTAATGATAAATTTAGCCGTAATAAATAATAGAATCTCCATTGATAACGGAGAAATATTAAAGGCAGGGTTGAAAATTATATTTAAAATAAAAGAAGATTATGATAGATTTAATAGAAATGTCTGTATAGATACATTTGACTTTGACAGTTGGTATGATAAATACAGTACAGAGGAAATTGTAGATATGAAAAAATATTTTAACAGAGATGATATTACTTTATTAAAGAAACTTAATGTAAAAATAAAAAATAAAATATATACAGAACAGGAATTTGAAATTTTGAATATGGATTTACTTTCTTATTATATATCTGACGAAATGGAAGAAGAAGAATTAAAAATGTCTAAAAATCTTCCAAAAGATGTTTCTAGAGAAGAATATAATGACCTATTAGAAAAAATAAATAAAATATCAGAAAATTATAAATTTTAATGCCAGTGTTAATACTGGTATTTATTTTTGGTTTTTTTGGCAAATTATTGAGAAAAATGTAAATTTATGATATAAAGTATAATAGAAAATTATAGGTAATTATGGATGTGAAATATGAAAGTATTAGATAATAAAATAGATAAATTT
>ERZ779673.201-NODE-201-length-30691-cov-3.071811_pt1 | contig 30691 bp, 21 predicted proteins | sample MGYA00511956_ERZ779673 | MGnify/ENA primary metagenome ERZ779673 (study PRJEB29588, sample SAMEA2152065) | human gut metagenome | biome: human gut; feature: human-associated habitat; material: faeces | place: Denmark | collected 2008/2010 ... | reverse complement strand
GCTGTCTCGATTGAGACAGCCTTTTTTTGTATCATCCAACTAGTGAAGTTTGAGAGGTTGGGGGATGATTCCGTCGTATTGGCGAAAGTATTTGATATAATGTGAGAAAAATAAATAAAAATAAGATGGAAGAGTCCGATATACAGATAATAAATCTGTATATTTGGAAATAGTTAAACCGATCTTTTATTTTTACTCATGTAGGTTTTCTTATTCTGTAGGGAAAACTGTGGAAGTTGGTTCTTGGATAAGATTAATTTTTGAGTGTTTGTTGTTAATTTAAATCTTTTATTATCATGAAAAATCAATTGCTTGCAGCGTTGCTTTTGTTCGGATTTTTGGGGACTCCAGTTTGGGGACAGACACCGGAGAAGGAACAGGTAGATGCGCAGAAGGAAAAAAGGATGGAGTGGTTTGCAAATGCCAAGTTGGGCATTTTTATTCATTGGGGTATTTATTCGGTGAAAGGGGTATCCGAAAGCTGGTCTTTTTTTAATAAGTATTTGCCCTATGAGGAATATATGAGTCAGAAAGATGGTTTCACTGCCTCAAAATATGATCCGAAGGTTTGGGTGGATTTGATAAAAGAAAGTGGGGCGCGTTATACCGTTATTACGACCAAGCATCATGATGGTATGGCCTTGTGGGATACTAAAGCCGGAGAGTTGAGTACGGTGAAATGTACACCGGCAAAACGAGATTTAATCAGTCCTTTTGTAAAAGAAGTTCGCAAACAAGGGTTGAAACTGGGATTTTATTATTCATTGTTGGACTGGTCGCATCCGGATTATCCAAATATGACACGTACTGATGTGCGTTATACGAATGATTCTGTACGTTGGAAACGTTTTGTGGAATTTAATATGGCACAGCTGTCGGAATTGAACAAAACGTGGAAGCCGGATTTGTATTGGTTTGATGGTGACTGGGAACAAACGGCTGAGGCTTGGAATTCAAAGGGCATTGTAGATTTGTTGCGTTCGGATAATAAGAATGTGATTATCAATTCCCGTATCCAGGGTTATGGAGATTATGCGACTCCTGAACAGGGTGTTCCTATTGTACGTCCTCAGGATAAATACTGGGAGTTGTGTATGACGATGAATGACTCGTGGGGATATCAGCATACGGATACCAATTATAAATCTCCTTTTATTTTGTTGCGTACGTTTGTCGACTGCCTGAGTATGGGAGGAAATTTGTTGCTGGACATCGGTCCGAAGGAAGATGGAACCATTCCTGAAGAGCAAGTGGCTATCTTGAAGGAATTTGGGCGTTGGACCAAGAAACACAAAGAAGCTATTTATGACACTCGTGCGGGTATCCCGACGGAACATTTTCAAGGATATACTACTTTGAATAAGGGGGGAGATATTCTGTATCTGTATTTGCCTTACAAGCCTAACGGCCCGATTGAAGTGAAGGGATTGATGAACAAGGTGAACCGAGTGTGGGTAGTAGGCAACGGAGCCATGTTATCTTATAAGGTTTACAACAAAAACTATTGGAGTGAGGTTCCTGGTAATCTTTATATTGATGTGCCTGATCGTGTGCTGGATCCGCAGATAACCGTTGTGGCCGTACTGTTGGATGGACCGGTTAAATTGTATCGGGGAGCGGGGCAGGTGATTGAAAGTAATTAATAAAAACAGGAACATGAGGAAACAAGTAATAGGTAGTTTGTTTGCATTGTTAGTAGTGGGACAGCTTTGGGCGCAGAATTTATATACAAGATACGAGCGTATGCTTACGTTGCCCGAAGGGTATATCTGCTATCGTACAAATGGAAAAATAAAAATTGATGGGAAGCTGGATGAGGCGGACTGGCAGAAGGCTCAGTCCACTTCTTCTTTTGTAGATATAAGTGGAAAGGGATTTGCCAAGCCTTGTTATGATACATCGGCCAAAATGTTGTGGGATGATCACTATCTTTATGTGGCTGCCACTTTGCAGGAAGAAGATATTAAGGCAAAGTTGAGTTTGCGGGATACGATTATTTATTATGATAATGATTTTGAGGTATTTTTAGACCCGGATGGCGATGGCCAGAATTACTTTGAAATAGAAACTAATGCAAAGGGAGTGATATTCGATTTGATGTTGGATAAGCCTTACCGTTCAGGGGGTAATTTCCTGGTGCAATGGGATTGTCCGGGATTGCAACTGGCTGTACATCGTAAAGGAACCCTGAACAAATCGGACGATAAAGACAAACAATGGACGGTAGAAATGGCTATACCCCATAAGGCGTTGACGGTAAATTTCTCCAACCCGGCTAAGGCAGGGAATTACTGGCGTATTAATTTCTCACGGGTGCAGTGGTTGAAGCCCGGACAGCGAGAGGAAAACTGGGTATGGATGCCTACGGGACGGATTGATATGCACATGCCCGACCGATGGGGATTCTTGTATCTTTCGGATAAAGTGGTAGGAAAAGGTACAGATACATTTAAATATCCCTATAACTTAGCTGCTTATAAATTGCTGTGGACCATGTTTTATGCGCAGCTGGATTATTATGCCAAAGAGAAGAATTATCTGCGTGCCAAAGAGAATTTCTTTTTGACCGATGCAGAACTACAGGATTTACCTGTGGGTTCGGATATATCCGTAGAAGCTACCAGTCGTACATTTTGCATGTCAGTAACCGTACCGGAGGAAAAAGTACGTTATGTGGTAGATCAGAATGGACGGTTTACTTGTGAGGCGATAACTCCCCGGCAGGTGAAAAACTGGGTCTGGATGCGTATCAATAAAGAAAAAGGGGATGAGTTTTATAAAAACTATTTTGCCTTGATGAAAGCATGTGGCATTAGTGGAGTCATGTTTGAAGGATATGACGAGAATACATATCGGATGTGTAAAGATGCGGGGCTGGAGGCTCATTATTGGAAGTGGACGATGAACCGTAAGGAGGTCCTTGAAACACATCCCGACTGGTTTGCCGTAAACCGTAAGGGAGAGTCTTGTTATGATAAACCGGCTTATGTGGATTATTATCGTTTTTTATGCCCGAATCATAAAGGTGTGGCTGAATATCTGGCTGCCGATTATTTGAAAGAAGCGAATCTGCCCTATGTGGATGGAGTACACCTGGATTACGTTCGTTTCCCGGATGTGGTGCTTCCGGTTAGTTTATGGAAGAATTATGGCATTGAGCAGACAGCAGAATTGCCTGAATACGATTATTGTTATTGTGAAGTGTGTCGGAGAATGTTTAAGGAACAGACCGGAAAGGATCCATTGGAATTGAAATATCCGATGGAAGACCAGTCGTGGATAAACTTCCGCTTGGATGCCATTACGCGTGTGGTGGATAAGATTACGCAGACTCTCAAGGCAGAAGGGAAACAAATCTCTGCAGCCGTATTTCCCGGTCCGTCGATGGCTCGTAAGATGGTGCGTCAGGATTGGGGAGAATGGTCTCTCGATGCATATTTCCCGATGATTTACAATGGCTTTTATTATGAAGGGCCGGAATGGATTGGACGTTCGGTCAAGGAAAGTGTTCAGACTGTTCATGGAAAAGCAAAGATTTATGCGGGACTGATGTTCCCGGATATTAAAAATACATTCGAACAGGCGTTGGATGAAGCTTTTAACAACGGTGCTTCTGGCGTTTCTTTCTTTGACGGTCCGGACGAGGAATACCTTCGTAAATTTAAGGCCTATTTGGACAAGAGAGGTTTTGAAGTTGTAAAATAATCATTTATAAGTATATGAAGATAGTTGGTATGTTTGTTTCCTTGTTTGTGGCCATGAATATCTATGCGGCTGGACATAAGGAACTCCCGGCCAAGGGAGATTTAAACTTGGCGGTGTTTAATAAGGAAAATATTCGTTTCGCACCGGATGTGTATCCCAATTACGCTGAGGCTGATGCCAATGGCGTCATTCATTTGGTGAACGGGCGTATCATTTTGAAGAAGATTCAGATACCCGATTACCAACGGGATGTAACGGTGAGTGTGAAAGTGACGGTGGCTTCAAATGGCGACCGCTGGGATAAGTCGGGTTCTTGCTTTGTGATTCCCAAACATTCGGCCATCAATCTGTTGAGTATTGCACAAGGGAAAAAGAAGTTCCCGGAAATCGATAGCCTGAAATTGGAGAAGATGGTGGGAATCGTGCCCGGAAAGGATTACTTGCCTACGATTGAACTGATGCGTTTCATGACGCCATTTGGGGTGGGATATTACAGCGAGAATGATGATTCGTTGTCCAGTAAGCGCCGTCCGGTCTATATCCCCAAATGGGAGAAATGTGTGCAATGGGAGCAGGATATCACCGATTTATATCCGGCCTTGAAAGGAGAAGCCTATGTCGGCATTTTTATTGATACCTGGACAAAAGAAGGTTATGTGGCCAGTATGGAGCTGAAGATAAAGGAAACTCCGGTGACTTGCGAAAAGCTGGTACGCCGTCATGTAGAACCCTTGATGAATACGGTGTATTATATCGGGCAGACGTATCCGGATATTTTTGCGCGCAAATCAGTTTCCACTGATTTCGTATTACCGGAGAATGCAAAGAATGTACGTCTGAAATACATTGTTACCGGCCATGGAGGTCATGAAGGTGGGGATGAATTTGTACAGAAGCGAAATATTCTCTCTGTAGATGGAAAAGAGGTCTATAATTTCATTCCTTGGCGAGATGATTGTGCTTCTTTCCGTCGTTTTAACCCCGCTACAGGAGTATGGTTGATCAAACGTTTGGCGGCTTATATTAGTGAAGACGGTTATAAGACCAAAGAAGTGGAAGAACCCTTGGCTTCTTCCGATTTGTCTCGTTCTAACTGGTGCCCGGGTTCGGATGTGACGCCGGAGGAAATAAGCTTGAAGGATTTAAAGGCCGGCAAGCATACTTTTACGGTCCGTATTCCTGAGGCACAGCCTGCAAGCGGCAATGAATTGAATCACTGGTTGATTTCTGCTTATCTGGTGTGGGAAGAATGATTCTTTGAAAAGGATTGGTATATTCCCTAAAAGAATAAAGTCGCTTCTAAACAGAGTGTTACGGTAAAACTCTGAGTAGATTGAATTTAAAAATAAAAAATCTCCTGCTTCAGCCTTCGTTTATCTGGATTATCTGGCTAAAAGCAGGAGATTTTTATGTAATAACTTATAGATTATAAGTAAGTTTATTCAATTTCTCTATTTGGAAATTGCCCATTTCTTTGAATCTGATGTTTTTATTTTTGCTCTGTTCTGATAAGTATATTGTGTGGGGCTTTTGAGGGTAATGTCAGAATGCGTTTTCCAAAAGTCACACTTTCTACCTGGGGCAGTTTACGGAACTTGGAAACCGTGCTACGGCTGAGAGTGGTAGATGACATGCCGTCATCGTAAGTACGTCCAGATTCGATAAGTGCCTGCTTTAACAGCGGTTCGTTCACGTCGCCTATGGCATAAGGTAGGAGCGGGTCGTCCTCAATGACAATGTCTGGAGTCAAGCCGTCGGGCATACAAGGTGTTTTCCCTTGGGCATTCTGATAAATACTTATCATGACATAAGCTCCCCAGTTGCGGAGTTCGGCCGGTGATTGCACGTAGAAGTCTTTGGCTGGGAGTAGGGCTCCCGTACAATATTTTCCATGAGACTGACTTCCGATAAGTTCTATCTGTGTGTAAGGCATCAGTCCTCCCAAAAGAGCTTCTGAAGCGGAGGCGGATCCGGAACCAATCAGTCCGTAAATTTTTTCCAGTCCGATGTTGGCATCCTTGGTGCTCACTGTTACAGTTTGGTCTTGATCCTGATACTCAAAATCAGTGCCAAAACGGTATTCCAAATCAATGCCTTCTTGTTGGTAATATTGAGTCAAAAGCTTGTTATAAACTTCTTTCTCAAAAACTTCTTTTTGGGTTACTGCGCTTTGGGGCGCGAAAAGAGAGGCCAGCACATGTTCTGTGGTCACATATCCTCCTCCATTGTAGCGTAAGTCGAGGATGAGTTCTTTGATTTGCTCTGATTTAAACTTGCGGCTGATTTCAATGAGTTGGGGAATTGATGACAGGTCAAATCCTGTATAAGCCAGATAACCTACCTTTTTACCATTGAATTCATAGATGGAATCGCAAATCACCGGATTCTCATACATGGAAACGGCGGTAAGTGACACTTCTTTGTTTAGTTCGTGGATGTAATTGTCCGACCCCAATAATCCAAGGGTGACGGTCAGTGTACTACCATAATAGAGGTTCAGGTAATTGCTGGAATTTATGATGTTACCGTCCATCGTGAGAAGGATATCTCCTCGTTTGAGTCCAGCTTGGGCAGCCGGAGAATCTTTGTATACATAATTGACCACTCCTATGTATCGTTCTTTTCCTTCAGAACTTGAGATATCGTATAAACTCAAGTTCCAGCCGAAGGTAGTGACCGTACCGTTTATTTCATTCTCAAAAGAAGTCATATCATCGGTAAGCATGGACCATTTGTCGATGTATTTTTCTCCTTCGTGATATCTTATCTGGTCGAAGGTACCGATAGGGTCATTGTTGGTTTCAATGTTCCATCGGTTCAGGTCTTCACTGATTTCTTCGTTCCATAGGTAATAGGTCTCTAACGCGTCTTTACCAAACATATTGGCATAATACGTTTCGGTAGATATGCTTTGAGATGAGTCGTCATTTGTATCTTCGTCATTGTCGGAGGGGCCGATGGATGGGTTATTTTCTTGTGGATCTTCATCCGTGCATCCAGTAACTGCCACACTTCCTAATAGGGCAAACAAGAGTACCCACGATAGCTTTTTGCTCATAGTTCGATATTTGAAATGGTTTGTAAGGAAATTAGGTCACAAATATATGAAAAGAGCAGAAAAAGTCAATGGATTGTAGCTTTTTTTCGTGGAATGAAATAAAATGTGATAAATTGTCTGGCTGAGGATGCCGGATATGAAAAATCCGCTCCGTATCAAGAATGTTTGGATACATGTGATACGAAGCGGAAGAAGTTTAAAATTTATAGTTCAAGCTCAGGCCGAAAACTTTGTTGGTACGGTAGTATATGTCTGTTCCACTGAGTCCGGTACCGTTGTAGCTGGCTACTTCTTTGGTATATTTGTCATAGTGCGTCCAAAAATAAGCCACATCAATGCTCCATGCCTGTGTCAGATTTACTCTTGCTCCAAAGCCCAAGGAATACGAATCACAATAGAAGCTGGTGTCGGTCTGGAATTCATCACTGAGGCCATAATTGGTCCGTTGGTATCCCCCGCTGACGGTTAGCCGTTTGGTGATGTCCCATTCCAGGCCTGCCAGATATTCATGTGTACCGTGTTTCAGGGTCTTTTGGCGGTCGTTCAGCATGCCTGCATGCTTGTCATCGAAGAAATGATATTCCACCGAAGCACGCAGGTTGGGCAGAATTTCGTATCCGGCGGCTACACTCAGGAAGGCAGGAATGTCACTTGGTGTCTGCTCACCGTCGGCGTAAGGTTTCATGATGGCTTCCGGAGTACCTGCAGGCACTTCCAGTACATTGGTTTTGTTTTCGATGTTCAGGTTTGTCTTGAATTCATATTTGGCTGCCAGGTTCCAGCGTCCCAGTTTGGCATCTATTCCGAGGATAGGAGTCAGTCCCCATCCGCTTTGGTCACAGTTCAGTTCCAGGTTAGCCAGCTGGGTGTCACCCAGATTTTCTTTCAGGTGCGCTTTCAGGTATCCCTCGTATCCGCTGCTTACGTAGTTCATTCGTCCACCTGCAAAAACGCTCAGCCAGTCATTGATTTTATAGCTTAATCCCAGTTGCAGTCCGTAAATATACTGCTTGCCGTCCATGGCGGTATTGATGTCGTACATTTGCGGCGTGACTTTCCCGCCCGTCTGCTGGCTGATCATTCCCATGGCCAGGGCATCAAACATGGGAAGACCGTTGCTGAACGAGGCCTTTCCTCCACCTCCCGTAATAGCGAAGCTGGCAGAAATCACCCATTTGTCTTTTTTATAGAGTCCTTGGAAGCTGGGGATGAGAGGAGCAGAAGCTGTTCCTTTGTACTGACGGTTGGTTCCGACGCCGTCCGCTTGTTGGAAGAGTGGGAACGTAGCATTTATTTCGCGTGTCTGATAAGCACTTTGTCCAGTCAGTGACAGATAGAATCCTTCGTGGGGCAGGAAGGAAAGTCCGGCAGGGTTACTATATACACCATCTACATCGATGGAAGCCCCTCGTGCGACCATACGGAGGAAAGCGGCGTGCTGGTTGGTATTCGTAAGATAATCTCCCGCAAAAGCAGGGAAAGTAAGGCACAGTGTCGCTGCACTGAGAAAAAGAATTTTCTTCATTCGTTTTAATAGGTTGTTTGTTAGAAATAGGCCGCAAAAGTAATTTAAAATTGCGCAAGAACCAACGAAATGTGCAAAATTTATTTTAAATGAAATTGTTTTATTTGAAACGAATAGGGTGATTTCAGGTCTTTTCCTTCCCATCTTGTGCGAAATGTGTATCTTTGCAAAAGTATGCGGTTTTTACTCAATTTATTTCCTGACGTATGTACACCAATAAAGAAATCTGGCATGTGACCTATCCGATTTTTCTGGGCTTGCTGGCTCAGAATGTGATTAACGTGACCGATACGGCCTTTTTAGGACGTGTAGGCGAGGTCGCATTGGGGGCATCAGCCATGGGAGGATTGTTGTATATCTGTGTGTACACCATTGCTTTTGGATTCAGCGTCGGTTCACAGATTCTAATAGCCCGACGTAACGGTGAAGGCAATTATCGGGCCGTGGGACCGGTCATGTGGCAAGGCACGGCTTTTAGTTTCGGAATGGCCGTCTGCCTGTTGGCACTGATGTATTTTTCTGCCGGACCGTTGATTCGCCTGCTGATTACTTCCGATTCCATTTATGAAGCTACGTATGAATTCTTTGTCTGGCGTATTTGGGGCTTCCTTTTCGCTTTTGTGAATGTCATGTTCCGTGGATTGTATATCGGGATTACCCGTACCAAGGTACTGACCTTGAATGCGGTGGTCATGGCACTGGTGAATGTGGTGTTGGACTACGGATTGGTTTTTGGAGAATTGGGCTTGCCGGAGATGGGGGTACGGGGAGCCGCCTTGGCCTCTGTCATTGCAGAAGCTTCTTCGCTGGTGTTTTTCCTGCTATATACCTATTATAAAGTAGATTTGAAGAAATACGGATTGAACCGTTTCGGACAATTCGACATGGCGATGGTGATGCGTATCTTGCGTATCTCCTGCTTCACGATGGTGCAGTATTTTCTGGCCATGGCCATTTGGTTTGTCTTTTTCATGGCACTGGAACGTTTGGGACAGCGGCAGTTGGCAATCGCCAACATTGTGCGCAGCGTGTACGTGGTGTTGCTGATACCCGTACAGGCGCTGTCCACCTCGGCCAACACGCTGGTCAGCAACCTGATTGGGGCAGGAGGAGTGGCAGGCGTATTGACGTTGCTGCATAAGATTGCCCGCATGTCTTTTTTGATTATGGTGGTGTGTGTAGCACTTTGTGTCGCTTTTCCTGAAAGCATCTTGTCGGTTTATACCAATGAAGAAGCCTTGTGGCACGAGTCTGTATCGGCCTTGTATGTGGTGTGTGGAGCCATGTTGATTTCCTCACTGGCCAATGTGTATTTCAATGGCATATCCGGTACGGGAAACACGCAGGCTGCCTTGGTGCTTGAAGTATGTGTGCAAGTGTTCTATGCCCTCTATGTGGTAGGAGTAGGCATGATTCTCCAGGCACCGGTGGATATTTGCTTCACTACCGAGGTCATTTACTATATATTGATGCTGACTTTCAGCCTCATTTATCTGAAAAAAGCAAAATGGCAGAATAAAAAGATTTGAGCATACTGATTTTTTTGTAATTTTGCACGCTGGAAAATTTTGATAATAAATAAAAAAGCAACATATATGTTCGATAATTTAAGTGAAAGACTGGAACGGTCGTTTAAGATATTGAAGGGTGAAGGAAAAATCACCGAAATCAATGTGGCCGAAACCTTGAAGGATGTCCGTCGTGCCTTGTTGGATGCGGACGTGAATTATAAAGTGGCGAAGAACTTTACCGATACGGTAAAGGAAAAGGCTTTGGGACAGAATGTCTTGACAGCAGTCAAGCCCAGCCAGTTGATGGTAAAGATAGTACACGATGAACTGACCACCCTGATGGGAGGAGATACGGCAGAAATCGAGTTGAAAAACCGTCCGGCTGTCATCCTGATGTCAGGTTTGCAGGGTTCTGGTAAGACTACCTTCTCTGGCAAGCTGGCCCGTATGATGAAGGCCAAGAAAAACCGCAAGCCTTTGCTGGTAGCCTGCGACGTGTATCGTCCGGCTGCTATCGAACAGTTGAAAGTGCTGGGACAGCAGGTGGAAGTGCCGGTGTACAGCGAACCGGAGAGCAAAGACCCTGTGCAGATTGCGTTGAATGCCATTCAGGAAGCCAAGGCAAAAGGTTATGACTTGGTGATTGTCGATCCCGCCGGACGTCTGGCTGTTGACGAGCAGATGATGAACGAGATTGAAGCTATCAAGAAAGCTATCAATCCAGATGCCACTCTGTTCGTGGTAGATGCCATGACCGGACAGGATGCGGTGAATACGGCTCGTGAATTCAACGAACGTCTGGACTTTACTGGAGTAGTATTGACCAAGTTGGATGGTGATACTCGTGGTGGTGCAGCCCTGTCTATTCGTACCGTGGTCAACAAGCCGATTATGTTTGTCGGTACGGGTGAAAAACTGGATGCCGTAGACCAGTTCCATCCAGCTCGTATGGCCGACCGTATCCTGGGTATGGGTGATATCGTTTCTTTGGTAGAACGTGCGCAGGAACAGTACGATGAAGAAGAGGCAAAGCGTTTGCAGAAGAAAATCCAGAAGAACCAGTTTGATTTCAACGACTTCCTGACACAGATTCACCAGATCAAGAAGATGGGTAACCTGAAGGAACTGGCTTCCATGATCCCGGGAGTGGGAAAAGCCATCAAGGATATCGACATTGACGACAATGCTTTCAAGAGTATTGAAGCCATTATTTATTCCATGACACCGGAAGAACGTACACATCCGGAAATACTGAACGGTACACGCCGTACACGTATCGCCAAAGGTAGTGGTACCAGCATTCAGGAAGTGAACCGCTTGCTGAAGCAGTTCGACCAGACTCGTAAGATGATGAAGATGGTGACAGGCAGTAAGATGGCTGGTATGATGCAGAAAATGAAGAAAAAATAATTCTTGAAATTGAAAGAATACAGAGCGGACAGCAGGAATCTCGCAGGAGAAGACTGCTGTCCGCTCTTTTTTATTCATATAGCAGATACTTTGCACGGATAGCCCGATAGAGTTGCAAATCTTTTTCCCAGGTCCGGCGGATTTCCGTTTCGGTCTTTCCCTGCAGGATGTCCTTGCGTACTTGTGAGGTCCCCATCAGCAGGTCGAACCATCGGGAGCGGGTAAAGAACCGTTTCTCTGCATCCGGATAGAGGGACTGGTAGGCCCGGTAGAATTGGATGACGTATTGCAAGGAAAAGCCTTGAGGGAGCTGGTCTGTTGTACGTAAATCTATTCCGTAGCAGGTACGGTCGCGGTGCAGGGGATGCTTGTCGAATCCTTCCAGTGCTTTGGGCGTGAAATGGAAGGAAAAGGCTTTGCGCAAATAGGGTGAGCCTGCTACCTGGAATGGGAATAGGGTACCTCTTCCTACGCTCACCGCAGTACCTTCAAAAGGGCAGAGGGAAGGATAGAGTGCAATGGAAAGGTCATTGGGAAGATTGGGGGAGGGCTTCACCGGAAGCGAATACGATTGTCCGTGTCTCCAACCTTCCACGGGGATGATGTGCAGGGAACATTGCAGTTGGTGGCCCAGCCATCCTTCTCCGTTGATCATCCGGGCCAGTTCGCCCAGCGTACAGCCGTGAAGCACCGGGATAGGAAGCATGCCCACAAAACTTTTATAGGCTTTTTCTCGTACCGGGCCGTCTACGTAGTCGCATGGATTGGGGCGGTCCAGCACAATCAGTTCCTTATGATTCTCTGCACAGGCTTGCATCACGTAGTAAAGTGTACTGAGATAGGTATAGAACCGGGCACCTACGTCCTGCATGTCGAAAACCAACACATCCGTACCCGCCAGTTGGGAGGGAAGCGGTTTCTTGCTTTTCCCGTAAAGAGAACGGATGGGAACTCCCGTGCGGAGGTCTTTCCCATCTTTGACACTTTCTCCGGCATCGGCTTCTCCGCGGAATCCGTGTTCCGGTGCAAACACCTGCATGATTTTGAGGTAGGTAGACAGGGTGTCCAGCAAATGGGTTTTTCCGCAAAGTGAAGTGTGGTTAACAACGAGCGAAACCCGTTTTCCTTCCAGTAGCGGAAGTAATTTATCCAGTTGGTCGGCCCCGCTGCGCACGGTGGCCTGGCCTTGCCGGGCCCCAAACCAGAGGCAGCACAGCCCCAGTATGTAATTCAATCGGAATCTTTTCGTGTAACTCATGGATTTTTTATAGATTTGTGAGACTTTTTACAAATATAGCACCTTTATGATGAATCCACTTGCATTGATAGACAAATATTATCCGGTAGAAAATGAGTTGAGACACATTCTGCTGGTACACAGCCGTTCGGTAGCCGACAAGGCACTGGCCATGGCCCGGAAACATCCGGAACTGAACTTGGACTTGAATTTCATTGAGGAAGCCGCCATGTTGCACGACATCGGTATCTTTGAGACCGATGCCGATGGCATTTATTGTTTTGGTAAATATCCCTATATCTGCCATGGCTATCTGGGGGCGGAACTGGTGGCCCGTGAAGGATACCCGCGTCATGCACTGGTGTGCGAGCGTCACACGGGGGCAGGACTGTCCTTGCAGAGCATTCTCGAACAGAATTTGCCGATACCCCATCGCGATATGATTCCTGTCAGTCTGGAGGAGCAGATTATCTGTTTTGCCGATAAGTTCTATTCAAAGACCAAACTGGATAAGGAGAAGAGTGTGGAAAAGGCCCGTAAGAGCATCGAGAAGCATGGCGACGAGGGGCTCACCCGTTTTGATGCCTGGTGTAAACTCTTCTTGTAGAACTAAAAATACATAAATAAGGAAAGGTTTGACATTTATTTGTAGGATAATGCTTACTTTTGCACCGCATATTGCGTAAGAAAACGGTGATGACATCATTTAGAAGAACAACATATTTATTGCTATCCTTGTTTGTTTTTGGCTTTTTCTGCTCATTCTATGCCGAAGCGCAGCGTGTGAGAGGAAAACGTATGCGGGGAGGGGACAGAAATTCGGTGACAGCCGATTCTCTTCAGCGGGATTCATTGGCGATGGATTTGGTGTGGGTGGATACATTGGCCGCAGACACCGCCAAGAAGAAGGAGCCGCTGGATGCCCCTGTTATTTATGAGGCGAGCGATTCCATTGTCTTTACCAAGGGAGGTTATGCACATCTTTATGGAGAAGGAAAGGTCAATTACCAGAACATCGAGTTGACTTCTGCAGTTATCTCCATGAATATGGACAGCAGTACGGTCTACGCAAGAGGTGTGGCCGATACGACGGGGGTAGAGACCGGCACACCGATATTCAAGGATGGAGAAACTCCCTACGAATCCAAGATTATGCGCTATAACTTCAAGACGAAGAAAGGATTCATCAATAATATTGTCACACAGCAGGGTGAAGGATATGTCACCAGTGAGGAGGGAAAAAAAGGAGCCAATGACGAGATTTACATGCGCCATGGAAAATATACTACCTGTGATAACCATGAGCATCCTCATTTCTATTTGAAACTCTCCATGGCGAAGGTCCGTCCCAAGAAGAATGTGGTGTTCGGTCCGGCCCAGTTGGTGGTGGAAGATGTGCCGCTGCCCATTGCCGTACCCTTTGGATTCTTCCCTTTCAACAGCAGCTATTCTTCCGGTTTCATCATGCCGACGTATGGAGATGAAATGAACCGTGGTTTCTATCTGCGCGATGGGGGATATTATTTCGCCATCAGCGACAAGATGGACTTGAAGGTATTGGGTGAAATCTTTACCAAGGGTTCGTGGGGACTCTCGGCGGCTTCCAATTACACCAAGCGATACAAGTTTAGCGGTTCTTTTAATGCCAGTTACCTGGTGACGAAAACCGGTGAAAAGAACATGCCCGACTATTCAGTGTCGAAGGACTTCCGTATTCAGTGGAGTCACCGGCAGGATGCCAAGGCGAATCCGAACAGTTCGTTCTCGGCCAGTGTGAACTTTGCCACCAGTAGTTATGACCGTTCCAGCTTGAGCAGTTTGTACAATCCGCAGCAGTACTCTCAGAATACCAAGGCGTCTAGTGTGAGTTATTCTCGTAACTTCCCGGAAATCGGGTTGAACATTTCGGGAGCGTTCAATATCACGCAGAATACGCGTGACTCTTCTTTGAGCATGACCTTGCCGGATGTCAATATCTCGTTGAACCGTATCTATCCGTTCAAGCGGAAAAAGTCTGCGGGTGATGAACGCTGGTATGAGAAGATTTCTTTGCAGTATACTGGAAGTATTACCAACTCCATCAGTACGAAGGATAACCTGCTGTTTAAAACCCCGTTGACTCAGTGGGAGAACGGTATGCAGCATAAAATTCCGGTTTCGGCCACTTTCAACCTTTTCAAATACATCAACATCGTACCTTCATTCAACTATACGGAACGCTGGTATTTGCGGAAGGTGAAGCAGAGCTACGACCCGAACTCTACTTCTACCGATCATGTGCGTCGGGATACCATCAATGGTTTCAACCGTGTGTACGACTATAATCTGGCATTGCAGATGAATACCAAATTGTATGGTATGTACAAGCCGTTGTTCATGAAGAGCAAGGAAATTCAGATTCGTCACGTCTTTACACCGACAATCAGCTATACGTATACGCCGGATTTCGGTAAGGCACGTTATGGCTATTATGATACCTATACTTACACGGACGAAAACGGAGAAGTGCGTACCGTGGAATATTCGCCGTATGAAGGGGCTGTGTATGGGGTGCCCGGAAAACAGATGTCACAGAACATCAGTTTCTCTGTGGATAACAACATTGAAATGAAGATGAAGTCGGACAAGGATACCACGGGCTACAAGAAAATCAGTCTGATTGACCAGTTGGGAGCTTCTCTTTCTTATGATGTGGCCAACAAGCGATGGAGTGACTTGAGCATGAACCTTCGTTTGAAGTTCCCCAATAACTATACGTTCAATATGAATGCGTCATTCGCCACGTATGCCTACCAGTTTGATGAAAATGGTAATGTGGTGGTAGGCGACCGTACAGAATGGTCGTACGGGCGTTTCGGACGTTTCCAGGGATACAGTGGTTCGTTTTCTTATACCTTGAACAACGATACCTTCAAGAAACTTTTCGGTAAGAAGGATGAAAATGACGATAAGAACAAGAAGGATAAGGAAAACTCGGATGAGGAGGACGATACTGACGAGGAAACCGAAAGTCAGAACAATAATTCCAATATGCGAAAGACGGAGAAGGCTTCTTTGGATTCGGACGGTTACCTGGCCTTTAAGTTTCCGTGGAGCATCAGTTTGAGCTACAGTTACAGCATTCGTGAGGACCGTTCCAAGAAAATCAATATTAAGAAGATGCGGTATCCGTATTCACTGACCCATTCATTGAATGTGTCGGGTAACTTCAAGATTGGAAGCCGTTGGAACATGACGTATTCTACAGGGTATGACTTTACCACTAAGGAAATGTCTATGACCACCTTGAATATTACCCGCGACTTGCACTGTTTCAACATGAGCTGCGGGTTGGTGTTCGGTCCGTTTACTTCCTACAATTTCTCTATCCGTGCCAACTCCAGTATGCTGACCGATGCCCTGAAGTGGGACCAGCGAAGCAATACGGGTAGTGCCGTGACATGGTATTAATGGTGTTAATGCTGTAGAAATTCTTCGGCCCGGGCCAGCGTGTCCGGTTTGCCGATGTCAATCAGTTGCAAATCTTCTTTTACATATCCACCGAGCAGGAGTTGGCGGCAGTTCTGTAGGTAAAAATCCATAATGGGAAACTTGCCGGTCCATTGCTCTCCTTCCATGTAATGAAACAATTCCGGTGAAATCACATGGATGCCGCTGAATGCATATTCGCGGTATTTCCCCGGTTCATATACCAATCCTTCCGGTTTGGTCTGCAGGGTGTCTTTGTGAATCCAGCCCTTCAGGCGGTTGTCTGCATCGAACAGCAGATAACGTGAAGTCTTGCGCGGGCTGACCAGCAGGGTGGCCAGATTCTGGCTTTTCCGGTGGAACTCATAGACTTCTTTCAGGTCGGCATTCGACAGAATGTCCACATTATGTACCAGAAACGGCTCCGTTCCCGTGAAGAAAGTCGCTGCCTTCTTGATGCCTCCTCCTGTATCCAGCAACATTTCACGTTCGTCACTGATGTGAATGGTTAGTCCGAAATCCTGATTGGCTTTCAGGAAATCGAGAATCTGTTCTCCGAAATGATGGATGTTGATGACCAGTTCAGTAAATCCTGCTTCTTTCAGTTTGAGAATCACATGCTCCAGCATGGGACGTCCGGCCACCGGCACCAAAGCTTTGGGCATGTGGTCGGTCAGCGGTTTGAGCCGGGTACCCAGTCCGGCGGCAAATATCATGGCTTTCATTTGGCTTTCAGTAATTGGTCTATTTGTTGTTCCCGATGAATCAGGTGTACGTTGATTTTGAACTTCTCATGCAGGTGTTCGGCCGTGTGCTGTGCGGAATATACCGAGCGGTGCTGTCCACCGGTACAGCCGAAGCAAATCATCAGGTGTGAGAAACCTCGCTCCAGAAAACGCTGTACGTGGGCATCTACCAAGGCATCGGTGTGGCGCAGGAACTCCGTGATTTCTCCGTCTTTTTCCAGAAACTCGATGACCGGTGCATCCCGTCCCGTGAGCGACTTGTACTGCTCATAGCGTCCGGGGTTGTGTACGGCACGGCAGTCGAACACGTATCCTCCGCCGTTTCCGCTCTCGTCTGTCGGAATCCCTTTCCGGGAGGAGAAACTCATCACCGTCACGGTCAGGTTGCGGCGGTTGCGGACTACGGCAAACTGTTTCAGTTCCGTCATGCGCTGCAACACTTCGCAGAGATAAGGATATTCCGGGAAACCTTCCTGCAACAGCTGGCGCAGGTTCTCGATGGCAAAAGGAATGCTTTCAATGAAATGTGCCTTCTTCTCAAAATATCCGCGGAATCCGTAAGCACCCAGTACCTGCAGCGTGCGGAACAATACGACATGGCGCAGACGGGACAGAAATTCCGTCTTTTCTATTGGCTTGTAGGGGCGAAGGGCCTCCAGGTATTCGTCAAGCAGTTCCTGGCGGAGACTGTCCGGATAGTTGGCCTTGGCCTGCCAGAGGAAAGAAGCCACGTCGTAATAAATCGGTCCCTTCCGTCCTCCCTGGAAGTCTATCAGGAAAGGCTCTCCGTTTTTCACCATGATGTTCCGGCTTTGGAAATCGCGGTACATGAATACCGGTTGGGCTTCCATGCTTTCCATCAGGGTCTGGCAGAGGGCGTCGAAGTCATCTTCCAGCAAATCTTCCCGAAAATCGATGCCCGTCGCTTTCAGAAAACAATATTTGAAGTAGTTCAAGTCCCACAGGATGCTTCTATGGTCAAACTCTACGGCCGGATAGCATTTCCCGAAATCCAGCCCTTTTGCCCCTTCAAACTGCACGCGGGGCAACAGCCGAATGATTTTCTTCAGCAGGTTTCGTTCCGCTTCGTCAAATTCTCCCGTCTCTCTTCCGTGGGCGATGAGCTGGAACAGAGAATCCGTGCCCAAATCATCCTGCAGGTAGCAGAGTCCGTCGTCGGAAACAGCATGCACTGCCGGCACGGGTAAATGCTGTGCCTGAAAATGACGCGACAGGTAGATGAAGGCTTCGTTCTCTTCGCGCGAAGTACCGCACACTCCAATGAGGGTCGGGTTGCCCTTCAGGCGGTAATAGCTTCGGTTGGAGCCAGCTCCCGGCAGTGCTTCCACGCTTTCTGGGGCATGTCCGGTCAGTTGGCTGTATAGGGTTTCCAGTATTTGAGTCATGTATTTGATTCGTTAAGATTGCGGATTGAGTTTTTCGGCCAGGTATTGTCCCGTATAGGAAGCCGCACATTTCGCTACTTCTTCCGGTGTACCGGCCACTACCAGGTTGCCTCCCTTGTCGCCCCCTTCCGGTCCGAGGTCGATGACATAGTCGGCACACTTGATGACATCTAGGTTGTGCTCGATGATGACCAAGGTATGTCCCCGGCTGATGAGGGCGTCGAAGGCCTCCAGCAGTTTTTTGATGTCGTGGAAGTGTAAGCCTGTGGTCGGTTCGTCGAACACGAAGATGGTAGGCTGTGCCTTTTCGATGCTGAGGAAGTAGGCCAGTTTCACGCGCTGGTTTTCTCCTCCGGAAAGGGTCGAAGAGGACTGTCCCAGCTTGATGTAGCCCAGCCCCACATCCTGCAACGGACGGAGCTTCTTGACAATCTTCTTCTGGTTGTGTTCCGTGAAGAACTCGATGGCCTGGTTGACCGTCATTTCCAGTACGTCGTAGATGTTTTTCCCTTCGAACTTCACTTCCAGCGTGTCGTTCTTGAAGCGTTTGCCGTGGCAAGATTCGCACTCCAGCACCAAGTCGGCCATGAACTGCATTTCTACCGTCACCGTACCTTCTCCCTTGCATTCTTCGCAGCGTCCGCCTTCCGTGTTGAACGAGAAATAGCCTGCACTGTATCCCATCTGCTTGGCCAGCGGCTGGTCGGCAAACAGCTTCCGGATTTCATCGTACGCCTTGACGTAGGTCACCGGATTGCTTCGGGAAGATTTCCCAATCGGGTTCTGGTCTACAAACTCGATGTCACTTACCTGGTGGATGTCGCCGCCCAGTGAGACAAATTCGCCCGGACGTTCGCTCGACTCACTGTATTCCCGCTTCAGGGCTTTGTAGAAGATGTCGCGCACCAGCGTACTCTTTCCGGAACCGCTGACACCCGTTACTACCGTCATCACGTTGAGCGGGAAGCGTACGTCGATGCCTTTCAGGTTGTTTTCGCGTGCCCCCTTGATTTCGATGTAGTTGTTCCACGGGCGATGGCTGGCCGGAGGGTCGATGGTTTCTTCTCCCAGCAGGTATTTCACGGTATAGCTGTCGCTGCCTTTGTGCAAGTCTTTCATGGCGCCTTGGTACACCACCTGTCCGCCCAGTCGTCCGGCTTTCGGACCGATGTCGATGATGTAGTCGGCTGCGCGGATGATTTCTTCGTCATGTTCCACCACTACCACCGTGTTGCCCAACTGTTGCAACTGGCGCAGCACCTTGATGAGGCGGGTGGTGTCGCGGCTGTGCAGTCCGATGCTCGGTTCATCGAGGATGTATAACGAGCCCACCAGGCTGCTACCCAGCGAGGTAGCCAGGTTGATTCGCTGGCTTTCACCTCCGGAAAGCGAGTTGCTCAACCGGTTCAGGGTCAGGTAGCCCAGTCCCACATCCGACAGGAAGGTCAGGCGGTTCTTGATTTCACTCAACAACCGTTGTGCCACGAGAGTGTCGTGGGCATCCAAGGTCAAGGTACGGAAAAACTCCTGCAACTGGGTAATCGGCATTTCCACCAGTTCCGAGATGTTCTTTCCGCCTACCCGCACGTAGCTGGCTTCCTTTTTCAGTCGGCTGCCATGACAAGTGGGGCAGGTCGTTTTTCCCCGGTAGCGGGCCAGCATCACGCGATACTGTATCTTGTATTGGTTTTCCTCCAGCATCTTGAAGAAAGAGTCGATGCAGACCTTCTCTCTCGGTCCGTGCCAGAGGTAATCCTTCTGTTCCTGCGTCAGTTCATAGTACGGTGTGAAGATGGGAAAATCGTGGGCCGGCGCTTCCCGCAGGAACTCGTTCAGCCATTCTCCCATTTTCTCGCCCCGCCAGCAGAGCACGGCCCCGTCGTACACACTCAGTGCCCGGTTGGGGATTACCAGATGTTCATCGATGCCGATAATCTTGCCGAAGCCTTCACACGTAGGACAAGCTCCCAGTGGCGAGTTGAACGAGAACATCTGGTCGTTCGGTTCTTCAAACTTGATGCCGTCAGCCTCAAATTTTGTGCTGAACACATGCAGGCGGGTGTCGTCCGACAAGTAAAAGCGGAGCATGCACGTGCCGTCGCCTTCATACATGGCCGTTTCGGCAGAATCCGTCAGTCGGCTGATGGCATCCTTGCTGTCGTCGCAGCTCATACGGTCGACCAGCAGATACACCTTGTCGCTCTCGTGGTAGGTATAGTCCTCAATGCGTACCATCTCGCCGTCCACCTCCAGTCGGGTGAATCCCTGCTTCATGTCCATGTCCAGCTGTTCCGCTACGGTTCTTCCGTCGCGGGGAAGGATGGGGGTCAGCACCGTGTAGCGTGTACCCTTCGGATACGACAGCATGCAGTTCACGATGTCTTCCACGCTGTCCTTCTTCACCAGTTGTCCGCTCACGGGCGAATAGGTCTTTCCCACCCGTGCGAAAAGCAGACGCAGGTACTCATAAATCTCGGTCGATGTGCCTACGGTAGAACGCGGGTTGCGGCTCGTCACCTTCTGTTCGATGGCGATGGCCGGCGGGATACCCTTGATAAAGTCACATTCCGGTTTGCTCATACGTCCGAGAAACTGGCGGGCGTAGGCAGACAGGCTTTCCACATAACGTCTTTGCCCTTCGGCATACAGCGTGTCGAATGCCAGCGACGACTTTCCCGAACCGGACAGTCCGGTAATGACTACCAGCTTGTTGCGGGGGATACGTACGTCGATGTTTTTCAGGTTATTCACCCGGGCACCCTTTATGGTAATAAAATCATTTTCTGACATGTGTCTCTTCTTGTTAGATGAACGTGCGAAGTTACGAAAAATAGCTGGAATTATCAAAGCGAATACTTCCGGACGGAAAGAAGTCTTTTACGTTTTCCGGTGCGGAACCGTATGTTTTCCTTGCGCGAAACGTAGGTTTCCGCATCGGGAAACGTAGGTTTTGCGCAAGGAAAACATAGAAAGTGCTTTGAGGTTGGACAGAAAAGGTAAAGTCTTTTGGAAAATAGGTTTATGATTCTTCTGCAATTCCCTTTTCGATGCGGTGTGTATGGTGGCTGAAGTTTACTCCCAGTTCGGAGTCTTTTGACACATCGTTACTTAAAGAATGTATAAAAGACTGCCTTTATGTTTAAATATAATAAAAGACGAGTCCTTTCATAGTGGTAAACTTTCGATTCCAAGTTTTTCTAAAAATGCGAATCTATCAATTACATTGGGACATGGACATCAATACAAAAATATTCAGAGAGCATTTCCTTCAATATTACCGTCCGCTTTGTCTGTTCGCACTTCATTACCTGAAAGATATTGATGATGCGGAAGATACGGTGCAGGACTGTTTCATGGAACTGTGGAGGCGGAAGGACAGGGGAGTGGACGCAAGTGGCCTTAAATCGTACCTGTACTCCATGGTAAGAAACCGCTGTATAGACATTTTGAAGAAAGATTCATTGATTGACAGCAACGTGCAGCCTTCCGACCTTGAAGAAATCCTTTCGGACGAAGAATGTGAAGAATGGGCTTATGATGAGGCCCGTATGTGGACGGCCATAGACTCCTTGCCGGAAAAGTGCAGGGAAGTGTTTCTGCTGGCCAAGAGGGAGGGGTTGAAATACGAGGAAATAGCCGTCAGAATGGGTATCTCTGTCCATACGGTGAAGAACCAGATGAGCAAGGCGATTAAAACCGTGAAAGCAGGAGTGCAAAAGGTGTATCTGTTCTTTTTCGGATAATTTTTTGTTTCCGGCATAGGATTTTCTGCCAATCATTCAGTATTAGCTAAAAACACATTCAATCATGAAAGATAAAGAAGAAAGAAAACTCCAGTTTGTCCTTCGGTATTACACATACGGGAAACTGGATACCCGGAAGGCCTGGCGAAAAATGATGGGTGAGGGACAATCCCATCCGTCCGGCAGGCGCTGGCTGTATTTTGCGTGTATAGCCGCGGCGATATTCCTTTGTATTGTGGGGTATCATATCCTGTGGAATGGAAAGGAACCTCATACCGTGTGTCTCACGGCAGAGGCAGGAGTGACCCGGCATTTTCTGCCGGACAGTACACTGCTCATTCTTTCCCAAGGGGCCACGGTGGCATACGATGCGGATACATACGGAAAAGAATGCCGGGCGGTGAGCCTGTCCGGGAAGGTGTATTTTTCCGTTCGAAGGAATGTACATTCTCCTTTCCTGGCCACAAGTAACTATGCGCAGGTGAAAGTACTGGGTACCGAGTTTGAAGTGGACGAATGCAGACAGGACACGGCTACCCGTGTGTATGTAAAATCCGGTAAGGTGGTGTTCAAGGCCCGATACGGAAAAGACGGGATTATCCTCACGAAAGACATGTGCGGCATGCTGTCCCATGGCGACGAAATGCCGGTGGTGAGCCGTCCGGCCTTGCCCAATCCGTCGGCATGGGCAACGGGTAAATTCATTTACCGGAACACTCCGATTGAGGAGGTCCTCAAAGAACTTTCCCTTTATTATGGCACGCCCTTGTACTCGTCGGCACATTACCGGACAATAACGGGCGAGTTCAAGACGGATAACCTGGAGGAAATCATCGCGTTGATTGAAAAGACACTGGATATAAAAATCACAAAGAAAAGCAGATGAAGACACGCATCCTATCCTTATTTTTGCTGGCTTCCTTGATGAATGCCTTATCCCTGCATGCACAGCATCGGGTCACCGTAGAAGACCTGATGGAACAGGTGAAGCAAGTCTATCCGGTCAGCTTTGTGTACGATGCTTCTATCAAGCTCGACATTCCTTATGTTGGTAAGCATCTCGATATGAACAGTCTGGAAAGTGCCCTTGCTACCCTGTTCGAGCATACAGGCATCCAATGGGAGGTGAACGGCGAGTATGTGATACTTAAAAAACAGTCTTCTTATACGTTAAGCGGGTACGTCTATCAGGAAAACGGAGAGACGGTCATCAATGCCACCGTGTGGGACATCACCTCTCATACAGGAACACTGACCAACGAGCACGGTTTTTACAGCCTGACCTTGAGTGAAGGAACCCACAAAATTCGATTCTCGCACATCGGCAGCGGAGAACTACTGGAAGAGATTACGTTGAAGGGAAATAAAACAAAAAATATTTGGCTGAAATCGGATTACCAAATTGAGGAGGTGGTCGTGACCGCCGATTTGAATTCTCCTTTATACACCACCCAGACTGGGAAGGTATCGCTTACGGCAAAGGATTTTGTGAGCGGAAACAACTTTATGAGTTCGCCCGATGTCGTGAAGAAACTTCAAAGTCTCTCGGGAGTAGCCAGCGGGACGGAACTTATCTCCGGATTGTACGTGCATGGCGGCAACAACGATGAAAACCTGTTTCTGCTGGACGGTACTCCCTTGTATCAGGTGAACCATGCCGGAGGACTGTTTTCTGCATTCAATACAGACATTATCAAGAATATCGATTTCTATAAAAGTGGTTTCCCGGCCCGTTACGGCGGACGGCTTTCTTCGGTGGTCGATGTACGTACCAATGACGGAAACATGAAGGAGTACCGGGGCAGTTTCACGCTGGGACTACTGGAAGGAAGAATACAGTTTGAAGGACCGATTGTGAAGAACCGTACTTCGTTCAATGTGGCCCTGCGTCGTACGTGGATGGACCTGCTGACGGCTCCGGCTCTCGCCATCATAAATTCCAGTCGTCGGAACAAGCAGAATCTGCGGTATGCGTTTCATGATCTCAATGCAAAGGTGACCCATATCTTTTCAGAAAAAAGCCGTGCGGATATCAGCCTTTATTCGGGAAATGACCTTTTCAAGCTCAGGCATAAAGAATACCTGTTTGACCCGGAACCTACCAATGTGGACAAGTTCAGTCTGCAATGGGGAAACTTTACTGCATCCGCCAATTGGAAATACATTTTCTCGCACAAGATGTTTGCCAATATTACAGGAGTCTATACCCATAATCGGGCGAACTTCAATTACCTGAGTGAAGAACGGTTGGGGTATATTGAAGGAACGAAGGGGGCCATCGTAAAAGAGCAGCGCAATCGTTCCACTATCCATGATTTCGGCTACCGGATGGAGTTTGACTATCGTCCGAATGTGTGGAATCACATCCGTTTCGGATCCAACTATATGCACCATCTTTTTGTGCCACAGAATTATTATTCCAAGTACGATGATGCTTCTCCAAACGCGCTGACCGACCAAATCATCAGCCGGTACAGGAGCAATGAATTCACGCTTTATGCAGAAGATGACCTGTCGGTAGGTAAACACGTGAAGCTGAATGGAGGGGTACATTACACGCTGTTTGGCATATCGGGTACGAAATATCATTCGATAGAGCCGCGTGCGGCAATCCACCTCAGGTTGTGCGACAAGGCCAGTCTGAAGGTTTCGTACACGGAGATGAGCCAGTTCATGCACCAGCTTTCGGCCACTTACTTGAATCTGCCCACTGACTATTGGGTGCCTTCCACCGCGCACATTACGCCGATGAAATCGCGGCAATGGGCCGCAGGAGTCTACGGCAAACTGCCGTATGGCATCCGGTGGAGCTTGGAGGGATTTTATAAGACCATAGACAACTTGATAGAATATGACGGCAGCAGTGGCGTGCTTAATCCTACGGCGGACCGGTGGGAGGACGAGGTGAGAACTGGAAAAGGAAAAGCCTACGGACTGGAGACGGATGTCAGTTACAGCCATGGGAAGACCTCGGTCGATGCCTCCTACACCTTGTCGTGGAGCAAGCGGTATTTCCCGGACTTCTATCCTTCATGGTATCCCGACAAGTTCGACAACCGACATAAATTCTCGGTCTCTATCTCGCATAAGTTCAATGACCGGATCGATGCATACGCCTCGTGGAACTATCGGAGTGGGAATCGCATCACCCTTCCGTCGCAGCAGGTGGATGCTCCTGTCCTACCGGGAGTGGAAAGGACGAATGAAGAGATGTTGGTGTATGAGATGCCCAACAATGTCTCCCTTCCGGCTTATCACAGATTAGATGTAGGAATAAATTTCCGCAAAACCACGAAAAGAGGTTTCGAGCGCATCTGGAATGTCAGTCTGTATAATGCGTATTGCCGGATGAACCCGCTCTATGCCACCGTACAGCAAAATCCGGACGGTACGTTTGTGGGAAAAGCCCACGGAGTGTTTCCTGTCATACCGTCCTTCAGTTACACACTTAAATTTTAAATTCGTATGAGATACAGAATGTGGTTTATCCTCTTAGGATTCTTTATATGCCAGTCGTGTACACACGACTTCAGCCTGAAAGAAATGGATGCCGAATGCAAGGCCGTGCTTTTCTGCATGCCTTTTACGGGGAGTGATACGACCTTGATACAAGTGGCCCGGAGCAGGCTGATTCATCGCCCGGAGGCAGGTGCAGCCAGCAAGCCTACGCTGTTGTTCAAGTTGAACGGAGAGGAGAAACCGATAAAATACACGGAAACAGCTACCGGTTTGCTTCCGGCTCAGTCGTATTATGTATTGGGCAGACTGAAAGAAGATGACCGTATCGAGATGGAAGTCTCTTATCCCGATTTGCCGCTCGCCAAGGCACAAACGGTGATACCGAAGGCCTTTCCATTGGAGAAACTGGAGGTGGTGCTGACAGACGGCAATTATGGCTGGAGCATACAGTTTCGCGTCTCTTTCACCGATACGGCCGGTACGGAGGATTATTATGGGATGAGGGTCCTTAAAAAGAAAAAAACGGTGTATGCGAGCCCCGAAATGCGGGATACCATACAGTATATGCCTGTAGACCTTGATTTGGAAAAGGAACCGTTGCTTTCAGAAAAGACCGGATTCGATGCTATTTTTGATATTTCGAAAGAGTATTACCGTTATCTGTATTGTTGGGATGACAGCAAGATAGACGGGAAGAGCTATATGCTGAAGGTGGGTACATATTACGATTCCGGTTATGAAGATGAAGAGCAAAAGGAAACCATCGCGTATAAAATCTATTTGTACAAGCTGTCGAAAGAAATGTACACTTACCTGCAGGCGCTCAATCGTATCCAAAACAATGATTTGGGAAAATATGGGTTGGCTCCCATCCGCAGCCATTATACCAATGTGGAGAACGGCATCGGGCTTTTAGGAGGATGTAATGTGTACGAAAGCGATTGGATAAGCTCTCCGAAAGAAAAGAATGATAATTGATAATGAATTTAAAATCATAAGATTATGAAGACAAGACTTTTACTTACGCTGGCAATGTGTGTGTCGTTGTTTGCTTCGGTGCAGGCACAGGAATTCAGGTACGGACTTTCAGGGGGATATAATTATCACTCCACCAAGGGGAACATGCCTAAATCCGGTTTTCATGCCGGATTGAAAGGAGAATATGCCTTCCGTGAGGCGGCGAAAGGGTTGTATGTGGATATGGGACTAATGTTTTCCTCCTACGGCTGGAAAAGCCCTTATTATTATGTGATGAACGAAAATACTTACGAATATGACAGTACACCTTACTATCTTCATATTCCCATTCACTTAGGTTATAAACTGAAGGTCGGGAAGAATGTCAGTCTGTTTCTGGATGCCGGCCCCCACTTCAATGTCGGTCTGTTCGGTCAAATGACGCAGATAAGCAGCAGGCTCGGAGAAGCGGAAGTCGTCAAAACTGTTTCCTCTAATGTATTCAAGGACGGAACGATGCCCCGCTTCGACTGGGGAGTGGGTTTTCGTGCCGGGGTGGAGATAGCCCGTCGTGTACAGGTAGCCATAGGATACGACTGGGGCATGACGAAGACTTATCAGCATAATCCGGATACCAAGTTCAGGACGTTTGTTGCTTCGTTGACGTATTATTTTTAGGGAGAATGAAAGATGGCAGCTATTCATTAAACAATAATCGCTCGCTGAAAGGATAATTTAAGAGACGAGTGGATTGTCGTTCCGTAGATAATATTTACTTTTGGGAACTGTTCTTAAAATCATATCTTATCATGAAGTTGGTCAATTTATTTTGGGCTGTCGTGTGGACTATCCTCATGGCCGGTTGTGAGAAGCACCAAGTGGTAAATATCGAAGGTGTATGCCAAGATTGTGCTGATGGGACTCCCGTAGAGTTATATTATCTTCAGAATGATTCTGCGATTACCATAGATCGTGATACCTTATTTCATGGTAAATTTAATTTCCGTATAGACGAAAATCCTGAGATGGCATATTATCTCTCAGTCAATGACACGTTGAATCCAGTGAGGGGAATGTTCTTTGCTGAAAAAGGAACAGTGAATATTGTATTTGATTCGACTTATCACGTATCGGGTACACCCATGAACGAACTGTATAACACCTATCTTACTGAAACATGTAGAATAGAGAAGTTAGGAGAAAGGGAATATCGCAGGAGCATAGAAGGAAAAGACAATCCGGATACATCGGTGTATGATTCTTTGGCGCAAGCCTACACCGAGTATAAAGTAAAGTTTCAACTTGATAATATACACAATATCGTGGGTAGGACTTTATTTGTCAATGAAATCGGTTCTGTGTATGACCCTCATTTCCTCGAAACCTATCCTACGCTGCCGGAAGAAGTGAAAGCCGACAAAAAAGTACAATGGTACTATGAGCTTCGCCTGGATATGGACCGGAAACAGAAGGAGCTGGATGCCAAGATTGGTACGAAGATAAAGGATATGGAATTTCCAGATGTCGATGGAGTAAGAAGGAAGCTTTCCTCGTTTATCCCTCAAAACGGATACTTGTATATTGACCTATGGTCTTCCGGCTGTGCTCCCTGTATTGCAGAGTTTCCTGAACTGGAAAAGACATACAGCCAGTATAAGGAAAAAGGACTGGATATCCTTCTGATTTCGATAGACAAGAACAGGGATGAATTTCAGTCGGCCATGAAAAAATATCAGATAAAGTTTAATTCTCTGATTGATACAACGGAAGGTCAAAGGGTGAAAGAGAATTTTCCTTTCTCCGGCATACCGCATGGTATTCTGATTAATAGTAACGGGGAGATTGTGGCAAACCAGCTTCACAATGTATTGTTGAAAAAGAAATTGAAGGAATTAATAAACGAATGATTATAACAGATATAATAGTCTGACAAGAAATGTGTTTGGAAATGAGGCCTATATGTATACTCCTATTCTCTTTTGTTTTTGCACATATCGTATGCGCTCAAAATTATAATGACTCTATAAGTTCCGATAACGTGGAAGTTACAAAGAGAAAAGGGCCCAAGCATATTATAGGTCTTGATTTCAGACCTTCCTACGTATTTCCTACCGATGAGTTTTTCAAAGGAGCCAACAACACAGGAAAAAGAATAAATTCAAGTTTTGCAGGACATTTGAAGTATGGATTCAAGTTCTCTCCGGATTCTGAACTGGGCAGGTTGTATCCTTATGCCATACAAGGTATAGGTATTGGTTATAACACGTTTTTCGATTCAAAGGAGATAGGTAATCCACTTGCCGTGTATGTATTTCAGACATCAAGAATCACGACAATTTCACCCAGGCTTTCATTCGATTATGAATGGAACTTTGGAGCCTCATTCGGATGGAAGAAATTCGATGAAGAGAATAATCCCCATAATACGGTGATAGGCTCTAAAATCAATGCATATATAAACTTGGGATTTCTTCTGAACTGGCAGATAGCGGCAAACACTAACCTGAAAGCCGGCATAGATGTGACACACTACTCAAACGGTAACACCAGCTATCCTAATGCTGGGGTAAATACCATAGGTGCATCAATCGGCATCACAAGAAGTTTCGGAGGTGGGAAAAACGAAAAGGAGACGTTGAACAAACTGATCAATCCGAAATTTGACAGATATATCAGTTATGACCTGATCGTTTATGGAGCTACACGGAAAAGAGGAGTTTTCCCGGAAAATCATGATCCGCTGCTGGCACCAGGTTCGTTCGGAATCATCGGATTGAACTTCAATCCTCTCTATAATTTCAGCAGGTATTTCAGAGCCGGGCTTTCGCTCGACATGCAATACGATGAAAGTGCAAATATCGGACAACACATCGCAAATGATGAGATTCCTTCAACTCCGGAAGACCTTAAATTCTTCAGACCTTCGTTCCGGGAACAGTTTTCTACGGGAATTTCTGTAAGAGCGGAGATTGTAATGCCTGTCTTTTCTATCAACTTAGGTATAGGAAAGAACTTTATCTGTAAGGGTTCTGATACTAATTCATTCTATCAGACATTCGTGTTGAAGACAAACATAACAAAGAACATTTTCCTTCATACCGGATATCAGCTCTACCGATTCAAGGACCCGAATAATCTCATGTTAGGCATCGGGTATAGGTTCAACGCAAGATAATGAATAAACAGGTCGATTATGAACATGAAATCTTTATTGGAAACAATACTTACCGTTATAACCGCTGTAACAATACTGCATGGCTGCAACAGTGAAGTCTTTATCAGCGATTTTGCACCCTCAGTCAGTGAAGTGCTACTTTCGGAAAAAGATTCAGTTTCTGAGATTGGCTTTGACGCATCCAATTGGGATGTACAGTCAGTATTTTTTGTGGGTGAAGACGGTAATTACTACGGTATAAATGGGGATATCTATGGACATGACGGAAATCTGGTTTATCAAGATTCGTATCTCTATACAGATGGTTTAGAACTGGTAAAATTGGTAGTTTCACATCCTGACATAAAACTTACTATAGAACGTAAGGATGCAACACATCTTGTCTTCTCTAAATCGGAAAACACGGATTATGAGACAAAGAGAATATACTTGAATATAGGAAATATGTACAACAGCAAGCAAATATCAGTTGATATAGAGCCATCGAGCAGATATAATCTCGACAGCATTGTATATACGGTATCATCATATAGTGTTATGGATAGTATGATACAGAAAAGAGATGTTTACGGTTGTATAAATCCTACAGAACATGTCTCTACTTTCGATGTATATCCATATAAAAACTTTAAGATAGAATATTCATTTGTAAACGAGCATGAATGGGAAACGGTGCTGACAGAGGAACAGTTGAAGATATTCGGAAAGGATGCTCCAAAGGTTCCGGTCCCTGTTATCGGCCAGTATGGTAGCCCGGTAATGTCAACAGTCACATTGCCTCTCTCTGCTGCCGTTCAACATCTGCCACTTCCTGAAGAAATGCTTGAAATAAAAGAAACTGTTAGTGTAAGTCCGAACAAGCAAAGGACATGTAGAATAAAATGCTGGTATAAATATTACGGTGTATGGTTTAATATATATGCGAGTCATCCGGTAACCGGCGAGAAACGTATCCTAAAAGGGATCTTGGATATTTATTACCCACAATCATACGAGATAGAGTCTGGAGAGGAAACCGATCTTTATTGAATCATTATTTGATTTGAAATATTGGAGGTATTTGAATATAAGATATTGTTGGTATATGAAGAGTAAAAGAGTAATAGTGTTATCAATGATTTGTGCAGGATTTTCGTTTTCTGCTTTCAGTCAGACAATAGGAAAAGTGGTAGATACCAATCAGCAACCGGTGGACGGTGCAACCATTGTCATGCAGTTGCCTGATTCAACCTATTTAGGAGCAGCTATCTCTGCAGCCGACGGGACATTTAGGCTTGAGCCCGAGGCGGAG